>TARA_R100000231_G_scaffold10742_3_pt1 | contig 10019 bp, 9 predicted proteins | sample TARA_R100000231 | Tara Oceans TARA_R100000231 (sample SAMEA2620565) | marine metagenome | biome: marine biome (ENVO:00000447); feature: surface water layer (ENVO:00002042); material: "saline water (ENVO:00002010), including plankton (ENVO:xxxxxxxx)" | depth 5 m | reverse complement strand
AGATACGCACCACCTTGAATATAGTAGCTACCAAAGGCATTGCCACCTTCGTACCCTAAATGAGCGTCCGTTCCGCTTCCTGTAAAATTTTTCCCTTGGTAAGATCCGTTATTTTCAATATTTAAATAGAATCCTGCAAAGGCAGGTGTTGATAGTGCTGATGCAGCAACTATAGTTAAAGCTTTTTTTAGCATAATTTATAAAAATTAATTCGTTATATGCTAAACGATTCTATTTTTTTTTCAAGTTTCTTCTTGTTCTTCATCTTGATTTGCTTTCTTAATTTCCTCAAGAACAGCAATAGCACCCCTAAGTTCAATTAATTTAATCTCACAATTTTTTACAACTGATTCAGCTTCTTGATAATTTTTTGCAATCTGTTGTTGTTCACTAAGTAGTGCAGCTAGTTTTTGATCTACAGTAAGTGCCATATAATAAAATATAATACTAATATTTTAATAAGGATATATTAATATAACAACTCAATCGTTGAATCGCCATCACCAAACATACCTTTAGGCATTATGTTAAAAGCAAGTGACCGTCTAACCTTTTCTTTATTTGGATTTGAGTAATGGTAAATCCAACTAGGAAATAAAAGTAATAAATTATGCTCAGGTTTAACAGCTATATCAGAACACATTAAATTAGATTTATATTTACCAATTTGAAATGGGATAGTATTATAAATTGGATTTTTAAATATCAAAGGGCAAGTTTTATCAGTATATTCATCAAAATAAAAAACACCACTAAAAAAACTATTTCTATGATTATGGTAATGCACTGATTCATTTACCCCTAATTTAGTCATCCATGAAGTAGTAATATCAAATTCGCAATTATATTCAAAACACTCATTTATAAATGAGTCTATATAAGATTTCAAAACTTTTTTAGCTTTAGGATATAAATTAAGTACATCCATTTGCTTTTTATAATTTTTTATTGGTTGACCATTTCCACTAACATGCACATCATGTTTTTTTAATTCATTTAAATTTTCTTTTAAAACTTCAGTTGCAAATAAATATGAAAAAGGTTTAATTAATTCCATATTTTAAGCGATCGTATAGTGAGGTAATGACATATACTCACCATAATCTAAACTGCCACCATCTATATTATCTTTTGCATTTACATGTGCTGTTGGTAAAACTAAGAAATATTTATAATCTAAACCGCTTACTGACGATCTTGTAGGAATATTGTTTGGTGGTGGTGGCGGTGTATTACTTATAGAGGTGACAGTTCTACTAGCATGAAAACCACTACCAATAATACCTGCAACACTTGTAGTTATATCTGCTGCACCTGTATTGCCAAGTAATGAATCAGGTATAGTAATATCCTCATTGTCAACAAAATTAGTACCAATTTTTGTCCAATCGTTTGGTGTTCCAGCTATATCCATAGAAACACTGCCATCTGTATTAACTGTAAATTCAATATATAAACCACTACCATTACCACTAGTCATAGCATTAGTAACAGTGACATTATAAGTATTGCCAGCTACTGAAGCCCTTGTAGAATTTGGTGTTTGTGTATTTCCTGTATATAAATTCATTATACCATTGTTAAAAGTATGGTTAAACTTGATAGTATCGCCAACAGCATAACCAGAACCTGCATCCTCAATACTGACATTACCTAAAGCACCGTAATTACCAGAATGAGTTAGAACTTTAACTTTTAACCCTGTACCAGTACCAGTATTTACACCAAAACCATCTTGACTTCCAATATTATATGCAGTTACTTCAGTGCCTATTTGATAAGCTAATCCATCATATTGTTGAGTACCACCAGAAGTAGTTGAATATGCCCCTAAACCAGTTACATAACCACCTGTACCTGATGATGGTGGTGTATAAACAAAAGTATTCAATTGATACCATGCAGGTTTGCACATAAATTCATAAATATCAAAACTACTAGTATCTATTCCACTTTTAGATGATGTATATACTTTTGGATTACATGTAAATTCAAGATAATTATCAAAATTATAAATTTCATTGAATACAGGTAATACATTTGTAGGGGTACTTCCTCCTCCTGATGGTGGTGTATAAACTAATGTGCTATCTAAATACCAACTTGGTTTACATAGCCAATATGGAATGTCTAAAGTATCACCACCTGTAACACCACTTTTAGAACCAACAAGTACTGCTGGTGCTGACATATATTCTTTAAAATCTAATGTTGCTAGTTCTAAATAAGTTGGAAAACCTGATGTATATAATTCTGCTTCTTCTACACCAATCCAATTATAAGCAACTTTTGCTGCGAATCCAATGCCTGTTTTCCAAACACCATTTACGTTTACATAGTAATTAGAAACGGTTTTCCATATACCATTGACGTTTACATAAATATCAGCCATTTATAAAAGATTTGCTTTTTCCTCATCTGTCATAAATGCTTCTGTTATAGCTTTATTTATTTTTTCTTGTTTATCTTTTTCAGCAGTTTCTTCAGCAACAATTTGGTCACATTCTGCATCTAAGAAATCGTCTGTTTGTGGCTCTTTATAACGCAAAATTACGCTATGCTCTGCATCTAATTGCATGCAATATTCAATATCACCTGCAAAATTAAGACTTTTTCTTACTTGTGTGTATTTTGCCATTTTAAGTTTGAGTAATGGTCATGTCATCAAAATAGATAAATCCGCTATTAGTTGTATCGGATAATTCTAATTCTACTGACATAATACCTGCTGAAGAAGGTGTTGCTGTAACTGTTAATTCATACCATTGATTAGCTCCACCGTTAGTGCTGTTCATTTCACTTTTAGTAACACCAAGTGTTGCGTCTGCAGGTATTCTTAAAATTGCAAATGTATTAGTTCCAGTAACAGTACGATAAACCCAAAGTTTTACTGTTACTGTTCCACTACCAGCCACTGCAACTTTAGCTATTTCATATTTAGGGGTATAGCTACCACTGGTTTTAGTCATTTTCCAAGCAGTACCACTTGCTGTATGCCTAATTGTTGATTCTGGCTCAATAGTCCAACCCTGAGTTAAATATTTACCAGCCCCTGAGACACCATTATGATTAGCAGATAAAACAGTAACCCTTGTACCTAGTGAGTGTTCTTGTGAGTCAGTAGAGACAATATTATTTATTTTTGCTGGTACGCTAAAATTTATTCTTCTATTAGTAGTACCGCTTAAAACTTGTACTTGGTCACTACCCCAACTAATACAATAACTTGCATAACTTGTTGGATATGTACCATGTTTTGTAGTTGTACTACCTTTCTCAAAAGTAAAATCATTAATTGTAACTTCAGCGTTTTGTGTTAGTGACATTTGATTGTATGTACTCTCCCAGTTTCCTATTGTGAAACCTTTAGTATTTTCAATTGTTACTCCAGTACCTTGTCTTCCAAATAAACCAGTAATTAAATTTTGAATAGTGGTATTAATGTAATAATTTTGATTATCAAATTGTATCTGAGGGCCTGCCTCACTTCTTACTTCACTCCATGTAAATCCCGCACATTCTCCAATCCTCCAATAATCTTGACCAGAGAAACCCCACATACTTACAGACATTCCACTTGCTCCATCAGCTACATTACTAAAACTATGTGTACCATGCATTAATGAAAAACCACCGTTTGATCTGCAATGTATTCTTAAATTTTTTATTCCTCTAGTATTGCTAGACGTAAAATATGTTTGTGTGCAGTTATCCCATAAAAGATTTTCAAAACGATAATATGTATTTTGGTTACCATAAATACCACATAAAGCTATAATAAAATTTTTCCAAGTTTGATAACTTGCTGATCCACCATTTTGATACCAACCTTGATAGTATGTACCAGCGTGATTACTTAAGACAGTATTGTCTAAAGGTGATTGTGGTGCTGTTGACATATTAGTGGCATCCCAACCACCTGATATTAATTTTGGAGAAGCACTTGTACCGCTACCAAATTTTCCAACACTAAAATTACCTTGCCAACTTTGATTACTATTATTATTATCAATATTGCTTGTAGGAGTGTTAAAATAACCTATTGGAAATGACTCCATTGCATAAATTGTGCCTGTTGTTGTTAAACTTGTTCCATTTTGTTTCCATTGAACAGACATACCCCCACCATAGTAACCATAGTCATCTTTTGATTCTCTAAAATAATTACCATCAGTTTGTAAACGTATAAATTTTCGATCACCGTCATTTTTAAAATATTTAATACAATAAAAATTAGGATTATCAGTAGTACCAAAACCTATATGTGAAAAATGCGTTAATATATATGACGCAGCAGTTTTATAAGCAATTATATTACTTAATTTAAACCTAAATGTATTAGAAGTATTACCAGAATGTTCTTTATAAATAGCAATAGATTTGATCGCAGCGTTCATATTACCACCAGTATCAAATTTCACATGAAATCTTGAATAATGTTTAGATACAGTCCTTGTATCTATTGGTATTGTATGAACAGAAGTTTGCCCTGCTGTATCAGTACATAATCTAAGACTAAACCTACCATGCATAGTGCTACTAACAGGTCGCCAATCTGTACTACTACCACTACCTATTGTTACTTCCATACTTATGCCCTGATAAGTTGATAAGTCTAATGTGTTTGGTGTCTCATAATAAGCACATAACCCTTGTGCTGCACCTTGTTGAACTTCAAAGTGATTTGCACCTTCGGGTACTGTCCAATTTGTAAAACCACTCCAGTTGTCCTGTTGACACCAAACATCATAAGTAGTTGTATTACTACTAGCTACAAATTTACTTCTATTAGATTCTGGCATTAATTCTTTAATAGGCATAACACTATTAGAATCCAATACGACAGTACATCCTGTAACGTCATACCATCTACCATGTTGACTATTTTGGAAGCCACTAGGCCAACCATCATTTTGTCCTTTATTAAAAGTAGCTGTAAATTCCCTAAGCTTAAACCATTGACTATCTACAACATCTACAGTCCAAATACCGTTTATACCAATATAATTACCGCTTTGCTGTGAACCAGAACCATCACCATGCGTTGCACTTTCACTACTACCACTCCAATAATATCTATTACCAACAATTTCAATAACATCGCCAGTTGCTAAACCATGTTGCTCATAACGCATCATTGATTCACCAGTAGTCGTTGACATTACCCAATATGAATTACTAGAACTAAATTGCGACCCATCATAACCATTTCTAAACCAACCACCCCTTCTTTTAACTGTTGCTTGTCCTAATGATCTAGTTGGATTTCTTTTTACTCTTACTTCGTGATCTCCGTCAGGTAAAAATGTACTATTTGAACCTAAATCAGAAAAAGTACCTGCCCTATTTGCAAAACTACTACCGTCTTTTGTGCCAGATCCACCTTCTAAATCTACATAATAAACTGTTGTCATTTTCTTTAATTAGACTAATTGTGTTGAATCCACAAATCACCGTCACTGCCACCAGAAGGGGCATTTGTTGATGTTGTGATTTTACGGTGTCCAGCTACACTACTGCTAGATGACGTTGCACTAATCGTACCACCAACAGTAAGGTTTGTGCCATCAAAAGTTAAATTACTTGAACCTGCTAAAGCACCGTTTAAATTATATTGAATTTGTGTTGAAGAGCCTGCAACAGAAGCGTTTCCACCACCACCACTAGATTGTGCAACCCATGAAGTAACACCATTTCCGTCAGTAGATAAAACATATCCGCTTGTACCTCCGTTTGCTGGGAGTTGAAATGTTTGATTTCCACTAAATTGAGAATGTGGTGGTGCTTTTATTGCAACAAAATGTGCATTATTTGACTCACAATATAAACGTAATTCAGATTGTGACCCTGTATTTTTTATTCCTAAAATACCGCTAGATATAGATTTCGAGTTCATATCCAAATCGCCCCCAAGTTGGGGAGAAGTGTCATTAACAAGATCAGAATCTATACCTGTAAGGTTTGAACCGTCACCACTAAAAGAATTGGCTGTGACAGTGCCAGAAAAATTACCTGCAACACCGTAAACCGTCTGCCATCTTTTGCTGCTAGTGCCACACATAGCACTATCATCTATAAAAGGTATTAAGTTTGCACCGCCATCTATTTTGATACCATTGCTACTTTGCCTTTCAAATTTAATTACACCATTACCAGTATGCTTTATTATTAATTCACCTTGAGTACTATTTATGTAAGAATCTTGTCCATCGTGATATAGCTGTAAATCATCGTGAGAACCAATTTTTAGTCGATCATCAGTAGCACCAGAACTATCGCCAAATTCAATTATCTTACCATTAACATCTAAATTACCTCCTAACTGAGGAGTAGTGTCATTAACTAATGAAGCTATGCCTGGTGTTATATTTGAAACTGTTGTGTTAAGTGCAGCAATATCTACACCATCAACTGTTCCCGATAAACTTATATTGCCTGATACATCAAGATTATTAGCTGTAAATACTGATCCGTTGCTAGTTACTGTAAATCTAATACCACCACCAGAACTTTCATTAAAAATTCTAAAATTACCGCCATCAGAATATAAAGAATAACTTGTACCTGCTGTAGTGTCATTTAGTATTAATTTAGGGTCTCCGTTACTTATTGTCTGGTTACCAGTAAAAGTATTAGTACCTGTTGTAGCTAAACCAGTTAAATTAGAGCCATCTCCGTAATAAGTTGTTGCATGTACTTCACTCCATTTTTTATTTGTTAAACCTAATTTTGTTGTATTTGTATTTTTGGGTTCAATATTACCTTGAAAATTAAGAATATAACCCTGATCTGCATTACCTACTTCTACTGCATGCTCAATACCACCATTTCTTGATCTAAGTTGTAAACGAGTGTTTGAATTATCCCACTTAATTGATGAATCAGTACTGTTGCCAAAATAGAAAAATACATCATCATTTAAAGTTAAATTAGTAGATGGGGATGGAGAGGGTAAATTAGTTAAATTTGAACCGTCACCATAAAATTCTTCACCATATACTCTTTCAAACCTTTTACTTGGAGAACCTATATCCCTAGCAGCATCAACATCAGGTAATAAATTATTATTAACAGTAGTCCAATCTACTGTTAAATTAGTTAAATTAGCACCTGACCCATAGTAAGTTGTTGCATGTACTTCACTAAATCTTTTACTTGTTGAACCTATCTTATAGGTGCTGTCTGTAGTAGGTAAAATATTTTCTCCAATATTACCAAGATCACTACCTAGAGCTTTAACCGTTCCACTGTCATTTATATATATAATCTTGGCTTGAGTATCGACCCCAACTTCTCCATTATCGAGATCGCTTGTTGTGGGTGTACTAGTACCTCTTTTTAACTTAAATTTAATAGCCATTAGCTGTTAGCTCCTATAAATCAAAATGTACCGCCATCAAGAGTTATGTTATCTATAGAACCTCCTGTAATACTTACATTATTAGAGTTTTGAGTTGCTATTGACCCCAAACCTAAGTGACTCCTTGCTGTTGTAGCATTTGAAACTGTAACGCTTGAAGCTCCAAGATCAAGAGCTAATTCAGCATTTTCTATAACAAGTCCTCCATTAGCCTTTAGATCAACAGATAAAGTATTACCTGTTTTCTGTAAACCATCCGATGTTATGATTTGGCCTGCTCCTGAGAACTGAGCAAAAGTTAGATTATTAGTTCCAACAAGTGCTGATCCTTTATTACTGGTGCAGACGAACCCATTATCAGCATTGACTGTGCCTCGTTCTACGAAGGTGAACATCCCCGCTGCGTCCGCACCAGAAGACAAATCTACCGCTCTTGTTGGAGTTGCTGCTACTACATAAATACCGTTCTCGGTTGCTGTGTTTTGATCTTTGACTAATACTCGATCTCCGTTTGAAAGAGTAACACCATCTATTGTGTCTCCATCATTAAGTGCAGTAGATATAACAATATCCGCAACAGTACAAGCAACACAACTGTCTTTAACATCAAGTCCTTGTGCGGTAGCTTCTACGAAACCACGAGTTGCTGCATCTTGCGTATCAATCGGATCAGCTAAGTTTGTTAATCGCTGACTATTCATTGCTACCAATGTTGTTGGAGCAGCCATTTGATCTAGCCTGTTTGTCCTTACACCATCATCAAAATCAGAAATTAATGTATGAGGATGAGTAGGTAAGTCCGCAATTTGTAAAGTTCTAAATAAAGGTGATGCATCACTTCCAGACGCAGGGCCTGCTAGAAATGTATTTGCGACTCTTGTAGTATCTTTATCCCAAAAAGCACCTTTACCGCCAATTTTTATAACACTTGTAGCCGATCCATTAGAACCCCCTGTACCCTTTCCTATGTAAAGAACTTCATCTAATTCTGTAATAGCTGGTTCAGCATTTGCGAGAGTTGTTGGTGCTGTTTGACCTGTTGATCTTTTAATTCTTATTGTGTTAGCCATAAGTCAGGAGATTAGAAAGAATGTAGTAATACCAATGGGTTCAAAAATTTCCACCATCGACAATGTTTTCTACGGTAACGGAGCTATCTGCTATAAATTTACCTTCAGATAAGCTAAGACGCAATAAACTACCGTCAACTGCATTAGCATCATCTAAAGTTCTGCCAGAAAGGGAAAACGCAGGGCCTTGGACTCCTTGAGTCGTTACTGTAAGAACATTATTAACATTCTCAGTAACAGTGACTTTGTTTCTTTGATTAGTCATTCTGTAAAGCCTTCTCTTATAGTTATAACACCTTCAAGTAAGTAAGTTTCATCTCCGTTAGGAAAAATATGTTTTACATCATAACTTAATGCATCTGTTAAGAATGTAGCGGTTTGATCATCTGTCAATGATAATTTAACTTTTCCATTATTTATATCAAGCATAGTTACATTAAAGTCTGCATATTTGAATACTCTATTTTTATCCCAACATTGTGATTTAATAGTATGTCCAGTTAAGTTAAGTGCATTATTATCACCATCAGCTATATCAAGTTGAAAATTAAAATCCTCTCTTCTTTTTAATTTAAAGTTGTGTATGCCAGCCGCCATAATTTTAAATTTTTATTATATACATCATAGCAATATTGCGAGGTCTAGTTTCAGAACCACCATCATTAGCAACAGATGTAGAAGTTGCAACAGTAACTCCTGTTGTTGCATTAGCCATTGTTCCAAAATTTGTAGCTGGATAAGAACCTCCTCCTCCAAAACCGATTGTTGTACCACCATTAGCAGGGAATAAATTTGAGTTATCTACATTAGTTGAGTGAAAATGTCCTGAGTCTGTAACACTAGAAGTTGAAGTTGCAGTGTGACTATGGCTTAAGTTTGAACCGCCTTGAGAACTAGCAATCGACCTACCTGAGTCTATACCTTTACCATTATCAAAACCTCTTATAAATTCTCCTCTTAGGTCTGGAACATTAAAAGTACTTGACCCATCTCCTGCTCCATAAATAACACCAATCACTGCAAACAAAGCAGCGTAAGTTGTTCTACTTACTGCTGAACCATCACATTCTAAATAACCACTAGGAACAACATCTACTGCCATACAAAATACAGAACCACTTGGAACACCTTGTACTATTGAAAAACTTAATACACCATTTCCGTCAGTTTTCAAAAATTCACCTGAGTTCCCATCTACAGCAGGTAAAGTAAATGTTAAGTTTCCATTAAGTGATGAAGGTGCTTGTAAAGCAACAAAAGGAGAACCACTAGAGTCTTGGAATCTAAGAGGTAATCCATTATGAACATCTAAACCAGCATCACTTACAGAAACTCTTTTAGTACCAGAAGTTGAAAAACCTATTGTATTAACACCTGATCTAAACATTCCTGTATCTGTATCGTTATCAAACGAATACGATGGAGATATAGCCCCTAATGAATCACTCCCTAAAAGTTGGCCTGTCATCGTACCTCCATCTACAGGTAGTAGACCTAAATTAGGTGTGTTTACAGAACCTACAGTTGTATATCCATTATTACTTCCGTTTCTTATTTTTAAATTATTATTATCAGCAGTATCTACATAA
>TARA_R100000231_G_scaffold139618_1_pt1 | contig 10141 bp, 4 predicted proteins | sample TARA_R100000231 | Tara Oceans TARA_R100000231 (sample SAMEA2620565) | marine metagenome | biome: marine biome (ENVO:00000447); feature: surface water layer (ENVO:00002042); material: "saline water (ENVO:00002010), including plankton (ENVO:xxxxxxxx)" | depth 5 m | reverse complement strand
GGTGTAAATGTAAGAACGAATAGAAGTAGAGTGACTAGAAGTATTGAACAAACTCCCACAGATTCATTTTTTAAACAGTTATCCGATAACCCGAAAGGGACAATCAAAAAATTGTTTTTGCCCAGTAAAGAACTTTTAGATTTGGTAAAAAAAGCAGCCCTTTTTGCCGTAGCCAAGAAAAACATCAATTTAATTTTTAGATTTGCTAAAATGGGGTTAAAGATTTTCGGAAAAGTTTTATTGGCTGTGGCTATGATAGGTCTATTAGTATTTGCTCTACATCAATCTGGGTTTATTGAAAATGTTAAAAATTTCCTTAATAATGAAAATGTTCAAAAAATATTAGGGTTTTACTTTGATATGGTCGTTACTTTTTTTACTGGGATTTTTAATGTGTTAAAAGGAGTGTTTGGTATTTTGATGGGGTTCTTTTCCGGCGACGGTCAAAAGGTATATGACGGTATATCAAAAATCGGAGAAGGTTTAGTGCAGATTTTAATTGGTGGTATTGCTTCCATAGGTATGACAATTGCTACGACAGCAACAGGCATTGTTCTATTGGGTGTAAATATGATTGTTTCTGCTGTTGTGGGTTTATACGGACTTCTTAAGGAAGGTGCATCTAAAGCGGCTATGTTTGTTCCGGGTGCGGGTTTATTGTCGGGTATTGCTTTGGGTGCTAAATTTGGAGCGGCTGGGTCTGTTGGTGGTCCAATGGGCGCACTTATTGGTGGGATTGCCGGTTTAGCCATAGGAACAACTGCTTATTATTTGGGAACAGGTGTAGCCGAGGGAATAGATGGACTCGCTAATGGTGGAACTGTTGGTAAGGGAGGATTATTTGTTGTCGGAGAAAGAGGTCCGGAAATAGTTAATCTTCCTGCTGGTTCAACAGTATTTAGCAACTCCCAGTCAAGAAATATGGGCAACACGATTAATGTCTCCGTTAATGGAAGAGTTGGGGCTTCTGATGCAGAATTAGATGATTTGGCAAGAAAGATTGGTGAAAAAATTAATCTTGAAATGAATAGATATAACAATGTGGGTTTTAGGGCGTGATTAAATGAGTAATTTTTCAACTGCTGGTGTTTTGGGGAACGTTGGAACAAGTGGACATGGGATTGATAGTACTGTATTTTTAGAGTTTGCTAGCGGTAATAAAGATGGAGATGCGGCCATCACAAATAGAATTATGCTTCGTTGCCAATCAATTTCTATTACCACTAATAAAAATCTCAATGCCTTGCCTATACCATTTTCCGGTTTAGCAACTGGTGAGTCTAGAAGTTTCGTAATTGATTTAGGTATTGCTAGAAAGTCTGTTAATTTAAGTAATTGTATTATTCACGACCAGTTTGTTTCAAAAAGATACGATGACGGAACACCGATTAATAAAGCCATGACAGCCTTTGAAATTGCACAATTAATTCACTCATCAATTGATGGTTCGTTTGCTCAACCCGACCAAAACTTAAACAAACTTGTGGTTCTTTACCCGTCAAGAGTAGGAAGGGATTATGAATATCATACTGGTGTAGATGAAACCACACCACATGAAGACTTACCACTTATTCCCTTTACTTGGGCATCAAGAACAAAGGACCAAACAAATACATTAAATGCCTCAGATTTTCCTTCCGCTACTTCAACAAGTAGTCTACACTCTATTGATTCAATTAAAGGGTATATTGATAATTTTACTACTAATTTTGAAGCGGGTGGTATTGTGACTTGTAATATAAATTTCCAAGAAGCATTCAACATTTCCGTGACTTGAGGTATAAATATGAGATTATTTTCAAGAGATAGAAAATCTTTGCAGTTTCCTGCAAATTGCGATGGATATTTACAAGTCCCATACTCTTCATCTGCTGAACAACAAGTTGGGTTATTTGGACATTCCGGTAGTTTTACCTTTGAGGCAATCATTACACCGTATGACGTAAATGGTAATTCTTTTACCTCATTTAGTGGGACTATTAAATCATTAGGGCAGGGAGCAAAGGGACTTGACTATTTAGCAGATGCAAATAGAAAGGATGTAGAAATGGTATTATTTTACAACGCTAACATGAAAGTTGTTTTAGAAAATACAACCACCACTACAAAAAATCAACCGGCTGAATACGCTATTAAATTTTCCTTAACGATTGGTTCAACTACAACTACTATTTCATCATCTACTGTAATTTCTTCAACAATTCTTGATGAGTCTTCACTTGACCCTACAAATTACAGATATGATAATCACACACCTACTTTTAAAAAAATAAACACTACCGTTTCATCTGTGGGTTCTAACTCCATAGTCGTCAGCGATTCTTCTGTATTTTTTGAAGGACAGACCGTATATACGCATTTAGGAACGATAGCCGGGGTTGTGCCTGTTGGAGGAATTATTTCCGGGGGAGTTAGTTTTGTTGGAACAGGAGGTTTTACTAATACCCCTACTGCCTCCGAGGGAGTGTGGAAAAAAATAGATAAAGACCCCCTCTATGTAAATAAAGCCCACCACATAGCAGTTTCTTATAATTCGTCCGGTGGTAGGATGAATATTTTTTATGACGGAGTATTAGTTGCGGAAGGAGTTCATGGTGTGGGGGGTAAGTTCTCTTTGGCTAGTTCTGATATTAACATAGGTCAACAATCTGATGCTTCTTCACAATCAGATAAAAGAAAAAGTCAATTTATGGGTGAAATGCACGAAATGGTTTTTTTGAATAAATATAAAGATAGGATAGGTACAATAGAAACCCTTAATCCGTTCTTTGGTGATATTTTACTTTACTATGATTTTGAGGAGGCTAATTTAGATGGCTGATGAAGTTTATGTTTTGAATGAGGGAATATCTGTTTCTATTACATCAGATGGTACGGTTTCTACTCCTTCTACACCTTCTTCGGGAACACACGGTATATCTACTTCTACTAATCCGACTGTTGTGACACCAACACCTAGTTTTTTAACAGAAAATAATTTTAGTTTCTACGAAATCTATGACGGGGATGTTAGTAGTTTTGGAGGTACAACAACCGCAGAATTAACAGCAAATAATGAACAAGAAACATCGGGTTATAGAGTTCAATTAGATACTGGTAGTGCAAGTGGTCTAACAATCAATACTAATTTTCATTATTATGTTCTAGTATATTCTGACAGTATATTTAAACACCACTTTGCTAAATTTACAGAACAAACTCAATACGAAGGTAATATTTATAATATTGATTTCACACCAAGAATAAAAGAAAATATTCCATTAGGAACACAAGTTAAAATTTTTAAGGGTCCTGCTACATCCTCTTCTATTGCGGCCATTGGTTATGGTTTAATTAATGACCCCGACCCTTCAAGTGGACCCAATAATACAGACGAGAGACATGATAAATATGTAAATGTAAGTAGGCCAACTTTCTTTTTTCACACAGAAAATGATAGGTTAGGTGCTAATAGAAAATACTCTTTAATTAAAAGAATTATTGGTTCCAGTTCTGCTACCTCTTTATCCGTATTTAAAACTGCTCCCCTAACATCTGACTATATTTTAGATAAAAGTTTTTTTACACTAAATGCAACAATAGTAGATAATAATAAAATTTTAGATAACGCATCTACACCTCAATTAAGAAATACATCTAGTGGTACTGGGGCAACATATACTTTTGATAGAACAGATTTTAACGACTCTTCAAGAAATATCTACTATTCAGATAGTGGACACACTACTTACATTGGTTTTATTGATAGCCCACATAATAATCAATCAATCCCGAATTCTATAAATACGAAAACTACAAAAACTGTTACGAATAGAGGTAATGCCTTTGAGAGTAGGTTTTCGGATATTAATAAATTTATGGATAAAAAGATAAAACAAAACGAAAGAGTAGAAGTAAAAGACACTATTAAACAGCAGGGTATTTCTTACTTTCCCAATGCTACTCTTTATGGGGTGTATAATAATCACTCCGATTCAAACAAAATACAAGTTAGTGGTTTAGAGGAGGGACAGGACTTAAATACACTTCTTTTTAATTCTTCTTCTTCAAAATACGAATTAATACTTATCGGTTCTTACTACTATCTACCCTCGGCTATTTCTAGTCCTTCGGGCGGAGGACAAATTATAACAGTAGCCAATCGTAGAGCCATTAGTAGTGCTTTATTTGAAGGCTCAACAACCGTTGTATCTATGACTGACGCAACAGCATTTAGAAAAGAATGGTCGCCCGTTGTTAATAATTTTATAACCACACACCCAATAGATACTGTTATTGAGTCGGGAACGTTAAAGAGAAATAATATTACACTTAGCGAAAATTCAGAGGCAGATGTCAACGGATTAGAATATAATATAGGCGGCACGAACTTTGGATTTGTCATAGATGTTAGTAGAGGAGACAATGTAAATGGGTATGTTGAGTTTCAGAACTCTCCGTCTTCTTCTTATTATGCTACAACAGATTTATTTTCATCACTAAAGGGTAGATTGGCAGTAGATAAAATAATATTTCAAGGCAGAATAGAAAACATAGAAAAGAAAATTGAAAGAGGAGCGCATATAATAATAGCGTCAGGTAGGGACGATATAGGTAAATTACTATCTACTACGGTAGATAAAAACTACAAATATTTAACTGATTATGTGTATTCAACTATTACACCACTTGCGGGAAATATTAGCGGTTCTTTTGTTGATACTAACCTACAATTTGATACTACTAGCACCTCTTCAACAGATACAAACAAAAGTTCTGATTATCAATTAAAAGTCACGGGAATATCTAATGTTGATTTAGAATACGGAGATGTTATTTACTTAAAAATAGGAACTAGATATGTTCCTGTTGGTGTTGTGGCGGGGCTTAATCCTGCTGGTAGTTTAACAAGCATTGATATGTTATCTGATTTATTTCTTGATTTACATACTGATTATCATGGTTCTGGATTAGGTTCTTTTACAGCAGATGTTTATGTTGGTAAGAACTTTTTAATTGCTGGTAAATCTTCCGATATTTCTTTAAAAAATACTTCGGCCACTTCATTGTATGGTAGTCTAGATAAAGGATATAGGTTGTTAGGTTCCGGAAAATCATTAACTAGTGCTGGTGTAGAATCAACAACTAATTTTTCTACTCTTAATGGAGATGGCATAGATTTAAACAATCTTCTTATCACCCAAGGTTCCTCTAGTAGTAGGAAAGATTCTCCGATTGGATTTGAAAATGAAAATAATTTTATGAGTAGTATTTCATCAATGGAATTATTGGCTAATTCTATCAATGAAGAAACAGGTCTTGTTGATGTTGAATTGGGTTTTGTGTCTCCATTAGTTTTAGGCAGAATAGATGTTAATGATAATGTAGCAGGAGAGACATTTTATGACGATGCTTTGGGACTTTATCTAGTAAATTCTAACGGTTTAACGCGAGGAGGGTTTTTAAACCTAGTTAATTCGGTAAATAATTTAGCATCCGGGTCAACGCTTAGGCATTGTCCTGCTCCCTATAAAGAAATAATGGTAGATGACAGAGTTGGTTCTGGTACTGTATCTGTGAACTATTCAATGAGATTTGGTTCACCTATTTTTAGACTAAATTATTTATCCCCTTCTGTTCTAAAAAGGCACAACACCTTCAAAACGTATTCTTTGGCTAAAGGTTTTGTGGGTAAGTTGTATTATGATAATCCATCAGCATTTAGATTTTATGGGTCTGTATTTAGATTGATGGGAACAGGTGTTGTAGATAAAGACTATTACGAGGGTAAATCAGAATCAACACTAGCGACAAATTTAAGAGAACTCCCAGTAGAGCAGAAGGGGTATTTACCTGCCTTGGGAAGCACGGGCCACGACATTATTTACTACCCATTGGATTTTGATAATAAATTAGAACACATCGGACCTAGATTGTGGCCCGAAGGAACCGGCTTTTCTAATCAATCTAAAAACTTCTTAGAACAATATGACCCAATAATTAACCATACGTTTTTATTTACTGCCGGGGATATTATGCCGGATTCAAAAAAACGTCCTGATAATCCCTTTAACGAAACAATTAGTAGAGATTTAACAAACTACTTTTTGATGGTTAAGTATAAGTCTCCCACCTCAAATGATTTTATAGGACACACCTCCTATAATGGTGCAACCAACCTTTTAGGTTCTAGGGAATCCGATTATCAATTCTTTCCGATTGAAACAGCATCAGGAACATCCCCAAAAAGAATGAATCTTCTAAGACTGAGAACAATGACCGTAGATTCGTTATTTAATGAGGTTGACTTTGAAAGTTATAAAACTAGGACAACTATATTTAAAACCGTAGAGGCCCCAAGTCCTGTAATTAACTCAATCCCTAATGGGGGGTTATCAGTTTATCCTTGTCATACTACTTCTGCTACTAGTTCCTCGTCCAAGACAATAGCAGTAGACAATTCGGCGGGTCTTTGGCTTTATAGTGGAACTAGCGGTATTTATTACAATCGTTATATATTTACTAATCCTGCTGATGATTCAACGGGAAAGAGTAGGTTTTTAGGAACAATTGATACCAAAACTACTACTGCGTTAACCTTAGTTTCTAACTGTTTAATAGATGGATATTCGGGCGAAATATACATTACCGAACAGGATATTAGAGTTCCATTTGATGGTTCAACGGAAAATATAGGAACCCCCCTTACATCAAACGTTGCTTTAACGGGAGAAGACTACATTTATCCAACCGCTAACGGTTCTGCTGGGAAACATAATCCCAATATTCAATCAATTGACACTAGCAATATAACGTTGAATAATAAAACTGTCTATACCGACGCACTATATGTTGAAAACAGTTCTCTACCAACTGCCGCACAGAACTTTAGAGGAAGTTCGGGTGCTACCGGCTACACGAGTTCTGTTGGAGTAAGTTTTTCTGCGGTTGATAATAGCACTCATAGTCCCTTATCCCAAATTACTTTAAACATAGAAACTTTATCTACGGGTAGTGTAGCACCGGATTTAACACATTACAGGGTAGGACAACGAATTGAAATAACAGACCATACAACATCGGCCTACAATATCAGATACACTATTGAGTCTGCGACTGCTACCTCTTTAACCATTAGAAGTGTTCCTAGTGCCACTCTTTCCAATGATGCAACAATAAGAACCGCCACTATAAGAAATATAGACTCTGAAAGGTATTTCACAATGGCCGCAGGTGGTAGTAGGCTTTTAACAGATAGAGAATCAATTGCCTCAATAGCACAACACGATGACATCTATGTGGGAATGGGGGTAGTTGTTGCTAAAAATGGGGGTTCTTCTACAACTTCTCAGGCAACTAGCGATAGAATTTTTCCTATGAAATTGAAAGATATAACCTCTCACAATAATTACGGAACAACTATTACAACAAGCGATAACACAGTTTTAACTACTTCGGATAGATACTTTGGAGACACCACTTCCATTTCTGGTAGTTCAGCAAAAGATACCGGATTAGAAAGTGATGTTGCAGAGTTATTATTTACACCTATTATTGATTTGGCTAAATCAAATGTTAGCAAAGAGGCTAATTTGGATTCAACGGGTAGATATGATACTTACGGGTACATTTATATTGACTTTGACTATGATTGGATTAGGAATCTTTCTGGGCCTCTAAATGGTAGTAATCAACATTGGATTCACTACATTGGTAGTCTAGCAGGTAAATATTTAATCAACACTAGAACAAACAAACTACACTACGTTGTTAATCACCAACTTTCTAAAAATGGAGCATCGGGTGTAATTCGGCACTATATTTCAATTGATAACTATGCTGATGGTGAAATAAACAATGACGATAAATTTGAAGTTTTAACTGTCTGTACTAGAACAACCCTTTCTTCAAAAACAAACTATCCTCTCTATGAGTATAATTCTACAAACGTGATTAATCCTGAAACAGGTAGATTCTACGAAAAAACAGAAATGGAACGAGATTGGCTGGCTACTTCATTAGATGTAGATGAACTAACTTTTCTTTCTAACACACCTATGGTTAAGGGCATGTTTGTAGTGGCTGATATTGATGGGGCGGGTTCTAGTCATTTAGTTCACCGAACCGGAGATACCCCACCATTTACTATCGCTGAAGGATATACAGTTTGTTTAAGTGATGGTCAAACCGCAAAGAAACATTCAATGGATGTTTTAAGTGAATCAGTTTCTAGTTCTACTGCGGTAAAAGTTTTATCTTTTAATGACATTGAAAATTATAATGGTTCTGTTTCCATAGGAGAAATAGTCAATGTGAGTATAATTGGTAAAATTGACAGGGAAGTAGAATACGCAAAAATTGTTTTACCGTTTGAAGTCCTAACCGAGGCGGAGGACATAGCAGATGATATTTTATCTTCTATCGGTATTGATTATGTAAAAAGCAGCGATACTAGCAAGTATTACATTGGCTCAAACTTTGATGGTCAAGACGCTTTTACAGCAGCAAATAGTGTATTGGATTACAAAGGTCTAAAAATTATTATTGATGGAGAATCAATAAAAGTGACCTCAGATGAAGATGACAAAGATTATAGAAATATTTTATTTGATGAAGAAGTTAATGATTTTAACATAACGTCCTTTAAGAGAGATGTTAGTATATATGATAAATTTAATTCAATAGTTATCATAGGGGACAACGTTAGAGGTATTGCTAAAAATCATACTGAAATTCAAAAAGACGGGGTAGAGCGTAAGAAGGAAATATATGATTTTTCTATCACATCACAAGTTCAAGCGGATGAGTTAGCACAAAAAACATTAGGGGCCTTTTCTACACTATCTAACGCCATAGAACTAGAGGTGGGTTCAGACATACCCCACATAAACCCCGGTCAAATTATTGAACTAAAGTTTGAAAGAGAGGGAGTATTTAGGGGAAATTTTGTAGTCATTGAAGTTCACCGACAGTCCGGCCTTCCTACAAAACTTTTATTAGGAGAGTATAACAAGGATTTAGCGGCGACAATATCGCTGTTATTGGGGGAGACTAGAAATCTACAAGGTAGGAATAAGAGGGTCTATAAGACATTCACGAGTCCGAACATAGTATTACAGAATACCAGAATTAAATTTGTTCAGGCAAAAATTACATCTAGGACGGCAGTTTCCGGCTCAACTACAATATTAGGATTTGGTAAAACAATAGGATTTACTTCGGAGATGGGACCATGATAACAAGGGACGGTAGAACAAAAATGCGTGATTTACTTATTTCTAATTTTACTAAATACAAAGTAGGGGCAGGAGGAGATAGTACCAACCCTAACTCTTCCGATTTAGATTCTCCTTTGATTAGTTTAGCATCTATGAATACCCCGACAATAAGTGGTGAGACAAGCATTGATTTTACATTTACAGTTCTAGGTAGTTCTTTGGTTGGTCAAACGCTCAAAGAAGCCGGTGTTTTTACAGCATCGGGGGAATTATTGGTAAGAGTAAATTTTGACCCGATAGGACCCTTAACAGCAACAGATGAAATAGATTTTATTATTACAGTAGAGGTTGATTAAAATGGTATCAAATCAAGGAAAAATTACAACGCTGGCGGCTGATGCGTCAATTAATAAGGGGCTTGAAGATGGAACAGACAAAGTGCATTCGGGTATTTTCAAAGTATTGGAATCCCTTTCTCAAGGAAACGTTTGTATTAGTCATGCCGGATTTACGATTACAGACGGAGGAACCTACACTCAATATAATTTAGCACAACCGATTAAGTTTTTTTCTAATGGTGATTTTACTAATCATACCGGAACATTGACTGTCGCTTATACTTCTAGTCCTGTTCAAGATACAACCCATACAAGACACGATTGGGTTCTATTGAATCCTACTGGACCAGCATTAGTTATTGTTCAAGGAACTGCTGGTGCGACATCTAAGGTTTCTGATATTACAGCAGGTTATATCCCTATTGCATTAGTAGAAATTACCGCAGGAACAGATGATGATAAGTCTGATTATTCATTTCAAACCTTTACCATGAGTAAAACTTCTAATTCTTTAAGTATAGGTCGTGATAATAGCGGATATACTGAAAGTGCTTCAATTAAAAGCAACGCCGGAGATGTTGAATTTGAGTCTTTAGAAACAGACAA
>TARA_R100000231_G_scaffold110314_1_pt1 | contig 10155 bp, 10 predicted proteins | sample TARA_R100000231 | Tara Oceans TARA_R100000231 (sample SAMEA2620565) | marine metagenome | biome: marine biome (ENVO:00000447); feature: surface water layer (ENVO:00002042); material: "saline water (ENVO:00002010), including plankton (ENVO:xxxxxxxx)" | depth 5 m | reverse complement strand
GAGATTATGCAGAGAGGTGGTTTTGATGTTCCATATACTGAAATCCTTACACAAGAAAATATGCTTATTACTGGTGCTGGTGATGGTGCATTTAATTCTAATTTCCAGTTAGCATTAGGTGGTAAAAAGGTTAAACATATTATCGTTCAGAAGGAATTGGTTGATGGTGCTAATGAAAGTATTAATAATTTAGGTCGTTACAATAGTTTAGCATTCCGATTGGGAGAACAGATCCAGTTGAATATTGATAGTAATAATTACTATTCACGACCACTATCTAACGGTTCATTACAGAAACATGAAGCAGATATGGTAGAAGCATCTCCACTCCAACTCTGTGATTATCGTTACAGTTGGTTTAATCAAACTGATCCGGCTGGTGCAATTGGTGCAAATGATGTTGGTCTTTCAGCACGATTGGTAAATACTTATACTAATGATAGTGAATGTGGAAGTCAGCATTGGATTGGTATCAAATTGGAGAACTCCTTCGGTCAAGGTATGAGAATGTCTAATCTTCCAGTAATTTACACTACACAGAGCAAGCCGGGCATCGGATTAGCGGCTGCGGATCAAGATACTCAACGACGAGTTCGTTTCTTTACTGGTATTCAGAAGGTTCTCAATATTTCACAAGGTATTGTTACCCAGATAGAATAAGTTTTTGAATAATGCTAATTAAAAAAATTAATTAATATTATTTTGCATGTTATTATAGTTTTAGAGTTTTTTCATTTACCTCTAATCTCTTTTCAACATATTTATGAATAAAATCTTTTCTTTCTTCGTTTATACAATCTAAATTATCCTCAAAATATTCATCTAAATATAATCTTAATTCTGGGTGTTTTTCTGCTTTTGATACTTTAATAAAATAATGCATCATATAAGCGATTTCACTAACATTATGAAAACGATTTTTGGAAATACAAAAATTACGAAAATCAAGCATAGTCATTATGGTTAGAGTATTCATATAATATTATAAGGAAACAATCCTTTATACTCCTTTTCCAAAGCATTTAATAAGTTATTTATTTTGTTGTTCTTTCTTCTTTTTGTAGTATGCTCTCTTTTTTTCCAAAATCTTTTCTCTGTTAGCATCGTAATATTTTTTAGATGCTTTAATATACTTTTCCCTACCAGATGCTGTCTGCTGATATTTTGCACTATACAATCTCATTTTTTCTCTTTTTAATTCGTCTTTTTCTTTTTGTTTCTTAACCATTTCTAAAAGTTCTTCTTTCGTCATATTAGTAATATCGTCCATATTATATATTATAATAACATTTTATTTAAACCATTTTGAACTTATCTATTTCTTCTTAACTTTATAAAACATTTCCTCATTTTTAGGCATACGCTTTTTAGGTTTCTTTTTAGTTGCTATAACTGCTAAATAATCAGTAGGTTCTTCTACCTTACCATTTATTGCATTTATTGATGGATTATCCAATCTTTTTGCTGGATTTTTAAAAGTTTTTAATTTTTTATCTCTTTTTATCTTTTTAAACATATTATAATATATCTAAATATTATAATGTCGTTAGTGTTTTTGAAGAGTGAAAACAGAGAGAGTAGCAATCTCGCCAATCCACATAAACCCAGTAGGTTTAGTAATTATTTTACTCAACCACTACATTTAGAACCTAATTCACAAGTTGCTATGGTGAATACAAAGTTTAATTTAGTTGCTGGGGCCCAATTAGATAATACTGGAACATTAGAGTTTCGTATAGGTCAATCAGAACTTAATCAATCTATTCAGTTACCATTAAAAGACCCATATATCATTAATTGGGAAGGTGAAACTAATGGTATTGCAAGAGCATGTAATATGTTAGGTTTAGATGATGCATTTAATCATGTATATGTAGATCAAGCATTTCCAACTGTTGGTGGTGTTCCAGCATCAGCATTTAATCAACAAGATATTTTTAATGCTGGAACTAATTTTTTTTATGCAGAGGGAGAGAAAAAGTGTTATGCAAGATTGGTTCAACGACCAATTAATTTAATGTTTAATCAAGGTTTTAATGCGGCTGGTGTTGTTACTGGGCCTACTATTTTTTATAATCAACCTAATGGATACGGCCCAATGATCTCTGGTGTTAATGTTGGTAATGGTGATAATAGAATAGATTTTACTGATTTAACTCAATATGATGTAACTAATGTTGCAACTCTGGGTGCTACTACTTATGGTGCTGATGCTACATTAAGACAACCACGATATGGTGGTTCATCAACTGGAACAAGTAATGCAAGTAATTTTTATAATACTAATTATGCGGCTACAAGATTAGCAAGAAGTGCAATTGATTATGGTAGGGCGATGGGTGATGCACCAGAACCAGCCAATATAGGAGCCCCAGATAATTCTATTATTGCTTTTAATAATTATGCATTAGCAGTTCAAGATCCAGCAATTAATCCAGCAGATTATGATAGATTTTGGGGTTATTCTATGGAAACATCAAGATGTGGTATAAAACAATATGTTGGAAATCAAGCATTAAATGCAGTTCCAGAATTAAATGGTGGAGGTCACGATTTACCATCTGGAACAGATAGTGGAGGTTACAATATTTATTTACAAGATAGTGTATCATCTGCGGCCGCAAGAACTTATTGTAATGTAGCAGATGTAGGTGCAACATTTGAAGGAAGAGTAGGACTAACAGCACACGCATTTGGATTACATAGTGAGAAGTTCGTTCATACATGTGCTGGTGAGTTTGGAAGTTCCGATAATACTAATTTTGCGGCCAGAAGAACATTTATACAAAAATGTGATATGAATGCAAGTGATGATAGTTTGTTACCACAACACGCATTAGCAAGATATATTATTGGTGTTCGTTATAAATGGACTGGTAATTCACCTAATAGAAGATTGGTAGCACAAGCAGAAATAATAGATCCAGAAGCAGAACCTACATTTTCTGAATATTTACCAATAGGCCCAGAATTAGATATTACTGAATTATCACAAGGTAGAAATACAGCAGTAAATGGTGCCCCATTTAATTTTGGTGGTAATTATGATATTAATGTGCATGGAGGTGCTAATACAGAAGCATTTTTATGTTGGAGGTTTAGATGGACTTCTCCATATCAGATTTCAATTGAGTTTTGTTTATCAGTTGATGGTGTTGCTGGTTCTTATCATTTGGAAAAAGATGAACCTTATTTGCCTCCGGCTGCAAGTGACCCTACTGCTGGTTGGTGCAAGTTATATGATATGAATGTAAATGATAATGGAACAACTGGAAAAACATATTATATAAATAACTGGCACAACGGCCTTATTTTTGTAAGTTATCCAACATTGAGAGGTCAGATTAATTTTAATAAAGGATTTTATGATACACGACTTCCTAATCGTTTGCATCAGCCGGGCGTTATAACCTCAATACAAGATGTGGTAAATATAAATAAATTACAAGATTACACTAATATGTATTACTGGAATAAAAATAATATTCCCTTTTATTCTGAACCACAGATGGTATCATTTAAAGATGATAATGCTGGAACAACAGTTCAAAGAATGGAAAACTTTACACAAGAAAGATTTGATGCAACTGGTTTGGTTGAAAAGGAAATATCGTGGTTAGTTCTACCAATAAAGGATTTAGCAGATGCTAATAAGTGGAGAGCATGGGATAATTTTGATGATGATGAAGATATGTATCAAGTTGGATTTCCTAATGATTTTACATTTGGTGTTGAGTTTGGATTAGTCAATAGCACAGATGCTGGTGTATTAACATGGAATGATGATATTGCTGGTATTGGAACTCCATTTGAACTATATGGACTTAATCCAGTTTCAACAGTTTCTGCTAATTTAGCATCAGTTTCTCTCCACTATCAATTAACTAATCTTCCTCTTCTTTCACAAAATGGTGTGAAGGCAACAACTAATAAAACATTTTATGTTGTTGATACATTATGTGTTGCAAGTGGAGGTCACGAAGAAGAAAGAAAAGAAGGTTGGTATTGTCATGAACCACCAGAGAAACTATGGATTGATTTGAATAATATAGGGCCGTTAGATCTCAATAGGCTGGAAATATTAATAACAGACGATGATAATAAAGAGATAGGTAATTTAAGATATGATACCACATTAGTGTTGTGTTTTAGACAGAAACCTAATAATACTGGTGCATCACCATTTCAAGGTGGAACACAGATTAATCAGAGATATGATCCATCACATACATTCTATACCAATACACAAGCACCACAGTAAAATATTTTCGTTTATATATTATATTTTTTTCTTAACTATAATATATAAGGAAATGAATAGTTTAGGAGATTACAACGGAGGAAGAATGGTAAATAAAAAATTACCAAAAACATATCATACATCAGTTGCTGGAACTGATAGAAAGTTTGGAGATAGTTATGAAAGGAAGTTTAATGGAATAATTAATAAATGGTTTGATTGTGTTTTTGAAAAAGAAAGGTCTGGTTGGGGTGCAATAGATTTTTTCAATAAAGAGAACAAGATTGCAGTAGAAATAAAAAGAAGAAGAATAAATAAAAATCAGTTCTATGATATTATTATTGGACTTAATAAATATAGGGCTGCAAGAAAATTAATGAGAAAAGGTTATAAGGTATATTTCTTTTGGAGATTTAAAGATAGATTATGCTTTTGGAATGTTCCAACAATATTACCAGATTATGTTAGAATACAAAAAGGTGGAACATATAGAAGAGGTGCTAATGAAACATCAGATTGTTTGTATATACCTATGGATAAATTACATGATTGGAGAGATTTTCCATCATATATAGATTATATGGAAACTAATAATATAGTAAATGTTTAGAAAGATTAAAAAATATAAATAATTTTTTAATATTTTTATAGTTTATATGGACGAAGAAACTGCAAAACTATTTCCAACAGTCAATCCCAATATTAATGAAGTTATAGAAAGGGAAAAGGCAATAGATGGTGAAGAAGTAATAATGGAAGACGAACAACCAGAAGAGAAATCAACACAAAAGGATATGTTTGTGAATAAAAAGACAAAACCAAAAAAGAATGTAAAGTTTGAAGTTGGAGAGAAAAAAGAAAAGAAAGATAAATACGCACATTTGGCGGCTGCAAGACAAAAAGGGATTGAAACACGCCGGCGCAAGGCCGCCGAGCGGAAAGCACTAAAAGAAGCAGAGAAGAAAAGAAAAGAAGAGGAAAGACAAGCAAAACGAGAAGCAACGATGGAAAGGAATAGACAAAAAGCAAAAGAAAGATATTATAAACAAAAACAACAGAAACAAAATATTCCAGAGAAAATATATAAGGAAACAAAACCACAACGCAATCAACAAAATATTTCACAACAAGTAAATAATCCAGCCAATCACATGGACTTTAACACTTTTGCAAAATATATGATGAAATATGAAAATATGAAAGAAGCATATAATAAACAAAAAAATAAAAAGACAGTAGAAAAAAGAGAACCAGTAAAAACAAAACCTATACCACAATATAATAGTCCTAACTATCCATTAGCACATTTGTATAATCCTAATTTGAGAAATACGAGTAATTATAATTTTTAATTTATTCTTTTATAATATATATAAATGAATAAAGGTTCTAATTTAGATGTATTACCAGTTCAACCAATAGAAGTAGAGAAAACAAAAAATATACATGAAACTCTACCACAGATTGATAGAAATAAGGGATTTCTATTACTATTACTCGGCTCTGTTAATAGCGGAAAATCCACAGTCATAGCCAATTTATTGTTGAATAAACACATGTATGGTGGAAAGGAAAGTGCATTTGATGGAGGAACATTCGTTTTCTCTCCCAGTATTGAATTAGATGATACTATGAGATTTGTTAGAGAACATTGTGAATGTTATTCTGAATATAAACCAGAGTATCTTAAAATGATAAAAGATAGACAGATGGAATATGAAAAGAAAAAAAGACCAAAAATATGTATAGTTGCAGATGATGCAGTAGGATTTTTACCACGCAGTTTCTTTTCATTTTGCACGAAATATCGTCATATCAATAGTAATTTAATGCTATCAGTTCAGAACTTTCGTTCATTATTACCAACAGCAAGATCTAATGCTAATCATGTAATTATAATGAATGGAATGGTAAATGAGCGAGAATGGGAAAAAATATTGGAAGAATATGATAGTATATATAAGGGAACATTAACATATATGTATAAAACATTTGCAAAAGAACCATATAGTTTCTTATATTTAAAATTACGAAAAAATCCAGCAGAAATGTATAAAAACTTTGGAGAGAAATTAGATTGGAAGAAATATAGAAAAATAGCACAACAATATAAAAGTATAAAAGATTTAGAAAGTGATGATGAACGAGATGAGGATTTTTAGATATTTATAATAGATATATATTTACAGTTTTTTATAAATATATATAATATATAAAATGAATACACAATTAATATATTGCAGTAAAGGAAAAGCGAGTGTATCTAATGATAGAGATGGAACATTTTTTAATGAGATTGGAAATGGTATAGTGGTAGATGAAGGAGATGAAATAAGTGTAGAACAAGTATGTATCAATAGTATCGGTATTGGTGCAGATGTTATAGAAGTTCCAGCAAAAATACAAAATTATCCTTATTCTACTTCTGGTATGGTTTTCAACTGCTTTTACTATATTAATCAAAACTTTCGTTATATGTGTTCTGCACCACCTAATAATATGACGGCTGCTACCGATATAGTTACAGTTATAACACAAGATGATTATGGATATGTTTCAGATACATATACATATCCAGCATTACCAGTTACTAATTTGGAAAGTAATAATGGTTATATAGGAACAAGTGGTGGAAGACGATTTTATGTTGGTGGATATTTCAGTAATCCTAATGAACTAAAACAAGGTGGTATGTATCCATTAAAAGCGTATGGTGGTGTTAGAGTTTTCCCAACACAAGAAGGACATTGTTTTTCATGTTTGGAAGCGAATATAAGATTTGATGTTGATGTAGGTTATGATAGTCCCAGTAATATAGCAGAAAAAATAACAGTAGATATGCATTCTGCTAATGCATCAGTTCAGTTTGGTAGAAATAATTCAACGCAGATTAATTCAAGAATATTTGGTAATTTTCAGAATGCAATCCCACAGATGGCTGTATTAGATGAAGATTGTTGTAGCACAAGTATTAATGGATTGGCTGGTTTATATACAACAACACCAGCATCATATAATTTTTATGGTGCATTATTTGCAACAGATAATCCTTTTTATTTGATATATGGAAGTAGATTGTTAAGTAAGTTTATAAATGACGGCGGCAGTGGGCCAAAAAATAATACATTAGTTCAGACATTAGGTGCTGGTGGAGTAGCACACGATAATGATATTTATAATGTATTTGATCTACCTTTTCAAGCAGGCCCTCCAATTGTAACAGTAATACCAGATAACTATATTTTAGTAACTAATTTACCTTATAATGAAAGCACTCTGAAACTATTGCATAAGTTCATGAAAACACAGAAAATATTTACAGAAGGTTCAAGCACATTAACAACAGATGATTTGGAAAGTGCAGACATCAAAAAGACATATTATATGCCTATACAGTTTGGAAGACAAAAAAATAATGATGCTAATATTACAGTTGGGTTACAATCACCACTTACTGATCCAGCAACACAACCACCAGAGATATTTTATACATTAAGAGCAAGAGTGTTTTTTGATGAAAATCAATTAGGTAATTATGAATTACCACCAGATTTTTTAGCAGAAGGTGCATCTATTGATGATAGTGCTTTGATTACTTATGAAGGACAACAATATACAGCAGTTAATTTAGCAAAGAAATTAGATATTATGATTAGATGTGTTAATACTGGCCCACAAGGTAATAATGAATTAAATGTAGCATTCTCTATGTTTGAAGGACAAGTTTTGGATAAAAAAGGATATAATGGTAGTTATTGTTTGGTTGATTTAGGATTACAAAATCCTCTATGTATTCAAAATGTATTAGTAAATCCAGATATTGTTGATGGTGGATCTGCAACAACAGCGGCTGATTATGCAAGAATAATGCAAGTGGGAGCCCCTAATATGAATATGACTTTTGATAGTGTAAGAAATAGATTTGGTATAAGTAACATGAGTTGGCCGAGATATTTAGATAATGCAGGCCAGACAACTGCTAATCCTTCGGCAGGACAACAAGCAATAACAACTAATTATAATCAATTCACAATTCCACAATTTCAGAATAGTAATATAGCAACCTTACCATATACCTATTATTCACAATCTGGTATTGGTATAGTAACATTATCGGTAATTGATGATAATGATAATGAAATCCAGATAGATCAATTTGATGCTGATGATATAAAAGCAAAGTTTGATAATTCTATTTTACAGAGAATGGGTTTTACATTCAGACAGTTAGCGAATTGGTTTGGAACTAATCCTAATTGGTGGTTCGTTCAAAAAAATTATGAAACAGTAAAACCAGTTACTAATGCGAATGCATTTCCATATCCTCTTACTAATAATTTAAGATTTGATACAGCACTTAACATCGGTTTATCAGTTAATAATAGTAATTTACCTATGTTTAATTTATCAACACAGAGAGAATATTTGAATATAAATATCTCTGCTAATCACGATACATGTTTCGCAGTAAATCTACCAATTAAATTAGTAACTCCATTTTATCTGGTAAAATCAGATATATTTGAAGGAGATGTAGCATTCAATAGTGAAAATGGAGGTGCAACTGAAAGTATAATGATATGCACTAATAAAGCATATACATCTGGTGATTATGCATATTCATTTGGAACACAGTATAGTTTTAAAGCAACAAAATCATTTGTAATTACTGGAATTAAAACTGCAATACTAAAACCAGATTTAACACCAGCAGAAATAGATGAAGGAACTGCTGTAATTTATAAAGTTGTAAAACCAGTTAAGTTTTTTGAATTATTAGAAGCAGACCAACAGATTATGCAACAAAAGAAATCTGATAATAAGAAGAACCCAGCAACCTCAAAATAATTACATTCCTAAATCTCTTTTTTTGATTGTTCCGTGTGGGTCATATTTTTTAAGTAATCCAATTGCTGATTGCATAGTTTCAAGCATTTTTTCCATCTCATATAATTTTTTCATATATTCGTGATTTTCATTAAGTAATCTATGATTTTGGATAAATAATTCTTCGGCCATACTTTTGGGGCAACCGTGATTTCTAATCCTATTAAATATTTTCATCTGGTTATCATTCATAGGTGGATAATTTATACCAGCATAATATCTATTTTCAAGAGGATTAGTATAAGTATTATGATTTACTGTATTTCCACAGCAATCACATCTTCTGGGTGTAGTATGAGGGTGTGTATCCATATCTCTAATATTCATCGTAATATGCATCTATTTTGTTAGTCAGATTTCATTTCAATTTTATGTTTAATTCCAGAAAATTGAAATGCTATAAAATAAAAGGGTAACTATGAAAATCATTTCTTCTTTTTCATTTCTACACATTCATCGTCAGATAACCAGATAATATCTCTGGGTAAATTAAGTCGCCAACAATAATAGAAGCAATCAAAATTACATGCATTTTTTGTTTTATCTGGTCTTTTACCATCTATTAATTTTTGGAATTGTATCCTTTTGCGTGGAATAATTATTTGTATAGGATTTTCTGCATCTGCGAATAAATGTCTAAAATATTGTGTATTTATTTTTGAAGAGGGTAATATCATAATGAATGGTTTATTTAATTCTTTTAATCTGGTAAGGACTTCTTTTGTTTTTGAAAATGGTGGATTACTAACAATAATATCACCCTTATCATTTTCAAAGAAATCAATATCTTCGTGTATAGTTTCATATCCTAATTGTTGCAGATATGTTCCAGATTGACCGTTACCATAAAATGCCTCCCAGAGAGTTTTACCTTTTGGTATATAATTTTTTATATTCTCCCACGCATATTTTGGGGTCATATAATCATCGTGTTTAATAAAAGTTTTTGTGTGAAATCCGGCCATCGTTATAATATACTTATATTTTATTAATGGAATTATAAATCAATTTTCATATAAAACCAGAAA
>TARA_R100000231_G_scaffold136643_1_pt1 | contig 10160 bp, 21 predicted proteins | sample TARA_R100000231 | Tara Oceans TARA_R100000231 (sample SAMEA2620565) | marine metagenome | biome: marine biome (ENVO:00000447); feature: surface water layer (ENVO:00002042); material: "saline water (ENVO:00002010), including plankton (ENVO:xxxxxxxx)" | depth 5 m | reverse complement strand
AAAGCCATTTTTTGCCATATTGGCGGTACTTTACCATATATTTCACCTAGTTTTTTAATATTTCTATCGCCTGAAATATACCATTTCCACTCGGCGTTTGCATAGCTTAATTTCCAAGCTCTTTCTTTATTTGTTATTGCATTAGCTAATGGATTATATATTGTGAAACCAACATTAAACAAAGCTTTTGTATCACCATATTCTACGCCTTCAAGTATAATTTTATCTAAAAAATACTCATAAGCTTCGTTAGCATTATAAAATTTAGTCTTCATTTAATCTTTTATTATAATAGTACGTATAAAATTCATACATCTTTTGCCATATAATATTTCTTCTATATTTTTCTGGCGATTTATATTTTTTATTATTTATTTTTATTTCTATTGACCATTTATCATTAAGTTTTGTTTCAGGAAAAATAATAATATTGTTCCGTAAACACCATAGTCTAGCTTCAATCTCTTCATTTGTAGGATCGTATTTACCATAATTAATTGTATTACTACCACGGTAATTCTTTTTCCTCATCTGATATTATAGGTACAAATCTACCTGATCTTGGCTCCCATGTAAAATAAGCTTCTGCTCCATTAATACCTAAGTTCTGAAATTTTACTTTTAGAACTTTGACTTTTGTTGTTTTAGCTTCATAATCTCTATGTATTAACAAACCGTGATAACTAGCATCATACCACTCGCCACCACCTTTGATGTTGTACATGTTTGGTTCGTCAATTTTACCTTTATCATTTTTATACATTTTTGTAGGGTGTGCTACAATAAAAACTACAACATCGTATTTTTTACAAAATGTTTCAATTTTTGTTAAATACTCCATTGTATATTTGTTTATATCTTCCGTTTTAGCATTAGTATCTCTTATTTTATTATAAGGATCTATTACTAAACATTTAATACCTTTTCTTTTTACAAGCTCTGCACCTTTTGTTAAAACGTTCTCTAAACTAAACCTTTCCATATTTAAAAAATAAAAGTTATTGTTTATATGATCTTTTATTTCTTTCCATTTATCACCGTCTATGTCAGATTTATTAGGCATGCCACCCCATATTTTTCTAAGTATTTTGTGTATATGTAAATAAATAGGTGCGTTTTCAGGGCTAGCAAATGCTGTTTTCCAACCATATTTCTGATTATAACCTATAACCATCTGATCTACAAAATCAGATTTACCAGAGCTTGGTATACCAGTGACAGTTATAAACTGTGCTGTATAAGTTGAAAATATTTTATCAAAGTTTTCTAAACCGACTTGAAAACCTGGTTTAAAACCATGCTTTACAAAATCAACAACTTGGTTTTCTATATCATTAAATGTAGTTACGTTTTCTAGTGGTACAGGTTTTGCAGAGTTTAATATGTTAGCTAACGCGTCTTTACCATAAAGTAATAAATACTCGTTTGCATCTTTTGCTTCTTTAAAATCAAGTGTATAGCAAAACTCTGCGCCTAATCTTCTAATTAATTCTTTTTGTAAAGCTTTACCTGCTTTATCAGTGTCTAATGCTAAATATATTTTTTCTTTGTCAGTAAAATAATCAATACAATTATCTAAATAATCTAAGTTGTTATTATTTATTGTTGCTCCATTTGGTACTGAAACTGAGTTTTTTAAACCAGCTTCATGAAAAGCTAAAGTATCAAGCTCACCTTCAGTTATTATACATGTGTTATAACCAACTATACTATTAACGTTATAAAAAACTTTTTCTGCTCCTTTATATAGCTTAAAGTTTTTTCTACCATCTCTATATTTAATATTTACAAGCTCATCGCCAACAATATAGTTAAAGTTAATTGTGTTTACTTTTTTATTTACTTGTGGCATAAATTCAATGCTTTCAGTAATGTTAAAATCATTTAATGTTTTATATGATATTTTTCTTTTCTCAAACCAGTTGTAAACTTTTTTACTTAATTCTTTTGGATCCTGAACATTAATTGCAGCAGGTTTATTATACTCTTTGTTTGATTTACCTTTCCTTTGGTATGTATGAAGTTGATATGTTGTATTACAGTTGTGGCAAGTGCCTAAGCCAGTTTCCCAATCATATGAAGAACATTTAGCTTTACGGTTTTCGGGTTTTCTTTCGTGAGAACATAGTGGGCAAATGCCTTGTGATTTACCCACTTCAAGTCTATATTTGTTAAACTCGTCTATTAAAAAACCATTTATCTCAGTCTGGTTTACACTCATTGTTAAAATGGTAGATCGTCGTCTTGTTTAACTTCATTAGTTTGTCCTGATTTTTTTGACCAGTTTGTTGTTACTGGATTATCATTTCTACTAGCAACAAGTTGACCATTATCCCAAACAACTTTTGCATTACCTAAATATGTTTTAGTTTCTTTAGCTTCTCTTTCATCTTTTGTTTGTGCAACAGTAACAGGACCGTCATTACCAAACTGATCCGGTTCATCGTTTAAAGTTATTGTTATAGGTAAATACTTACCTTTTTTACCGTCGATAATTTTATCTTTAGGTATTGCAGTTAAATTTATACTTGTGTTTATAATTTGTGCCATATTATTTAATTTATAATGTTTGTGTTTCAAAATACTGATCTGCCTCAAAACCTTTTGTCTTGTAAAACAAATCATAAATTTCAGTTGCTTTTACAACTTTATCTTCTCCAGACATATAAAATTCTGAACTGCACTCAAAGAGTACTATTTTACCTGTTGGTTTATCTATTGCTATAAATAACATATCATAACCAAAAAGCTTCATGTATATATATGCTTGTGAGTCGTAATTATATCGTTTAGCGCTATACCTAAAATTAGATATATCATTTGTAGTCTTCAGATCAATTACTAATTTTTCATCGTGATTTATTATATCAGCTTTACCTTTCCAATAATTATCGTAAAGCATTGCTAAACCAGGTGCTTCGTGTTCTACTAAACCTTTGTTAATCAAGTGATTACAAGTTTCATTGTTTAATAGTTTTTCTGATAGTTTTTCTATGTGGTCAACTTCATGTTGTAATAAACAAAGTTCGCCACCAGACATTTCTTTATATAACTTCGTGTTCCTAGTTGCTGAAGGTATTACTAGGTATTTTTTAAGCTTATCTGGCTCTAAAATAGCTGTGTGAAAATATCCACCAACTAAGAACGCCGAAGTCTTTTGTTGTTCTTCGTGTAATGCCGCTGGGTTTGTAAATAAAGTTTTTATATTACTATTACTTAAAAACTTCTGACCAAACTTGCCATAATAGTTTTTATCATCTTTAAGCTTTTCTAATGCTTGTTTGATGTTCATTACAACTCTTGTGTATTAATTTTTTTAAACCTAGATGTATCTACAAAGTCTTCTGATTCATCTTGTCCAAATACACCAAGCGCGTAAAAACCTGTTAGCTTTAAAACTATACGTGACATTGCACGTTTTTCAGCCATAGCTAAAACATAACTTTGTCTACAGTTTTGTTCATTTGTTTCACCGTATGTTTGTATGTTACGATTATTCCACGATGCAGTAGCTTTTACAGCTGCAGATTTACCTGGATTATATTCTTGTAAATCATACTCAATATCTATATCAGCTAAAGCTTGTATTTTATCAATACCAGATCTCCTTATAATAGTCCAACCTTGTGGACTTTTAAACGTGTCTTCAGCTACTAAACCATATTTTTTATATAAGCTGTTTAGCATTTCAGAACGTTTTTGACTAGTTTTTTCCATAATTTAATTTTAATATATTATATTGTTTACTTTGTATTATATCTGTTAATTAATAAAGTCAATTATAAAATCACTATCTACAGTGTTTATTAATTTTTCAATAGCTTCTTTTTTAATTTGTGATACTCTTACAAAATCAGAACTACCAACTATATTTAGCAACCCAGCTATTTTTTTAGCAGGTAGTTTATCACAGTCAAGACCAAAGCTCATACGCACGACATCATATTCTTTATCATTTAAATGTGTTTTCATTAAAGATAAAATGTATTTGTTAAGTATATTAATATTATACTCTTTTGATTTATCTTCGACATCTTTTGTCTCATCTATGTTTTTAAAAACAGAATTAAAAAACATTTGTACCATTTTACGATCTTCACCACTTTGTTTACGCAACTCATTTAATTTATGTTCTGGTATACGTATACCCCCTCTGTTTGTATCAACTGCTCTTCTCACTGCTCCGTTTATTCTTTTTTTTATAAAACCCTTAATCTGTCTTTCATATTCGTCTTGAGAGTTCATTACTGTCCAGTCAAGCCGATCCAAAGCTAATATTAAACCTATATTTGCTTCTTGCATTATATCCATTATGTTCATAATACCTGATGCTTTATCAGAAACTGAAAAGCTGCGCGCAATTGTCTCTGCAAAAGGTATTAATGTTATTATTAGTTCTTTTCTAGTGTAGTCTTTCCAAGCTTTTTTTTTAGGCAAACAATTTTTTAAATCACGTTTGTATTTGATATAGTTTGCTAAATTGTAGCTTTTCATTTAGTGTTGTTTTTTCATTTTTAAGGCTTTTTTCCATATTTCTATATATTGTTCTTGTTGATACTTTTAAATATTCAGCAAGTTTTTTTATGGTAATTTTATCGCCATTATCATGAATATACAACATTATTTCATAAATATCACTATTGCTAACACTGTTTTTCCTACCTATTAAGCTACCGCTTATTTTTAATTTTTCTATAACACTTAATCCAGTACCTTGTTTAAATATTATTTTTCTTAACCTATTTTTAGGTGCTTTATCAAATGTTTCAACTAAAACTTCTTTGATAATATTATCTATAATTTCTTCTTTAAATGTTATAGTTACAAAACCATTTTTTACGTTGGTAATGTATTTTATAATTTTTTTATACATGTCATCATCGAGATCAAAATATGGATTATCCATGTTTAAATAATAAATAGTAAACATGTGCCATTTTAAAGATTTATAACTTGTAATCATACTTTTTGAGTGAAACAAATTATAAAACTGGTATGTTCCTTGCTCAAAAAACCAACCCCACCAATAAACTTCTGTAGGTTTATCGCTTATAGGTTCTTGTCTAGTTATAACTTTTAAATTGTTTAAATATTCTAATCTGTTATGTGACATAAGCTTTTATACTCTACCTATTGTCATACTTTATATAAAAAAAGATCCCCCTCGAACTATGGATATAAATAAGAAGGTCGTCGAGGAGGATCTTAATAAACAACTAACTAAATTATTAACCCTTCTTACTAATATCGTTTGATAATCTTTTTAATCTTTCTTGCACTCTATCTATTTTAGTTTTTATTAATGCAGCTTTTTCATATTGTTCAGATGACTCATACAAATTTAATAATGTGTGAAGTCTTGCCATCTCACCTAATAATTCTTCTTCTAAAGCTTCTACAACAAATTCTTCTTTTTGTTTTTGTAAAAGTTTTTTAACTATATATTCTGCTAGCTTGTCTAGCTGATCATCAGTAATATTAATGTTTTCGGACATTAGTGTTTGCTATACACACTAATATACTATATTTTTTTCTTATTTCACTAATTATACAGATCAGGTGTTTCAACACAATACATAGCTACATCTTCCCACTTACCATATTTAACATCATTATTAACTAATAAGTCAATACTATTTTTATATCTTTTATTCATAACGTCTTGTACTTTCCAATAACCATTGTACTTACCAACACCCGTTATGTAAACTATACTACCAAAAGGATAATCATCAAGTAAATCTCTAGATACAGCTAACCACCGATGCTCATATGGTTTATCTTTTGTTATTTTAGCGCCTGACGCAGTAATCAATGGTGTATCATCTGTCTGCATTGGCACCGCGTTGTATACTGTTGCTGTTAATAAATAATTGTTTTTAAAACAATATCTAACTTCGATAGGCGGATAATTACACATATCAGAACACCAATCAGGAATAAATTGTTGTGCTTTATTAAAATAGCTAACAAGCATTATTATTAGCGATATAATCATTTTATTCATTTTATTAAATTTAAGTTTAACTCTTTAGCTACATAGTTAATATGTTTTTGAGTTGTAACACTCCAATAACCATGCTGTATTAAATTAGGATAATCTATTGTTGCAACATGAGTACTATAAGAATATATATCATTATTAACTCTTGTTAAGTTTTGTTTATATCTATTAAATTTTTCCATAATTAATCAAGTGTGTTTAATTCATGCTCTACGATTCCACGCGTTACTTTAATAAATTCAAGCGCTACGTCGTTTAAATACTTATCTCGTAACGGTGAGTTTTTATATTCTTCTTTTATTGCGTAAACGCTTTGCTCATAAGTTATAAGCTCCTGATCTAATTTTGCTAGCAGCGGCGGAACCTCTGCTTTATTATAAATTGGAATATGTTTTTTATTATAATTTTTCATGTTTTTGTTTCCATTAAAAAAAGTAAATATTCATATATTATTATTCTTTCATGCCACCATTTTTTAGCTTGGTTGTTTTGCGCTTTAGTTAAAAACATAGTGTCTTTATAGTTTTTTAATGTAAGCTCAGCTTTAGTTTTTCTTGCCATTAAAAAATCAAACGCTTTACTGTGTGTCGACTCTTTCTTCATTTTTTTTCTCATTTTCAATTTTACATATATCTAAAAAAGCTTGTTCGTATAATTCAGCTAAATTTGAATCTGATCTCTCATCAAGCTCATCATCAAAATATATATAACCACCCATCATATTTTCTATAACTTCTATTATGTCGTCATACCATGAGTCTTCATAGTAACAAACATTATCACAAACAGAAAACTCATGTGTTGAAGTTTTTGAAATATAAACTTCATAACCATCTCTTGTTGATTCTCTATAATATAAATGTGTAGCTGCGTACCAATCATTAGTAATTTCTATATTCCAATAATCTAAAACAGCTTTTTCTAGACTTTGAAAGTCCATTTTAACTAATTGTTTTTCAGTATATTTCATATTGTTAATTTTATATATTATATAAGTTACTTTGTATTAAGACTGTAAACTGTTTACTACCCATATTAATACCATGCATATTACAAACAACTTAAAAGTTAAATTAAGTAGTTTAAATATTTCTTCTTCGTCTTTGTTTCTTCTATTCATAATAAAAAAAATAAAGTGTGACAAAAATTACCCGAACACCTCGTGTGCTCTACCAAGTAATGAAAACCCATGCCACACTTTATTATTACAGTACAAATTCTTTAAAAACAGCTTTTTTACTTTTTGCCATTAAACCGTCTTCAAAAGCTATGGTTAGTTTTTTACCACCTACGTTCCAGATGTTTGCTATGTTTCTACTATATGACTTATCTCTTTTCCAATCATATATTGTAAACACATTATCGCCTTGTTTTAATACCCACTCATAATTTACTTTCTGATCCATTGACTGTCCTAAAATAGGTTCGCCAAACATTTTAACTAGATCATTATAAGTGACATTACACACATAACCTAATTTAAACGTTCCTGTTGTTATTTTAAACGCCTCTTCTTTTGTCTGTACTTGTTTAAGTTTTTTTAAACCTTTAATTACATTATTAATTCTATTCATAACTTATATTTGTGCTCACTCTGTATTTACACGGGCTTGTGACCGTCCTTGGCTACATTAAGCACGAGTTAGACAATGTATAGACATTGTAAGGTCTAGCTAATCGGTTATCCCGCTTAATCTCGATAGCTTGCTGTAGTGTTCAACCACTATTCTCAAGTATTACTACTCATTGAATAATCATATCTGATTACAACAGTCTGGCTAACCTCAATAGCGTGAGGTGTTCCTTACCATCAGCCAGCTTCATACCTATCATAGAACAATCTATATCGTTCGTAGTAATAGACCTTAATCACTCTCAGTATATCTCTGATTATCATACTTATATTTATAAGCACGTCGTCTAGATGACTGAGCAACCCCCTACCCCTTGTTCTCGCAAGGCTTGTTGGGTACTAACTCTTCGGTAGGTTTGCAACCCTACCTACGCATATATAAAAGTTGCGGCTGCCAGCCAAAAAATAAATATGAAAAATTCTCTACAGTATAAATCGCACGTAGAACAGCAGCCACAACTATATTACTTTTTAACTTTATCTAATAATTTTTTTCTCATTTTATCTAGTTCTCTCCAACTATAAAACAGATCATCACCCCAATGCATATTCCATGGTGTTATGTTAAGTGCATCACACTTACCTAATATTTTTTCTCTTAACAACCTTGTTTCGCTTATTGTTAACTCCCAATAATTAGCTTTTGCAAGAGCTTCTTTTATTTCGTTTTTTTCATACTCAAAAGTTTTTTTAGATGCCAAAGCTTTTTCTAGCTTTTTAATTAAACCTTTTCTGAGTTTTTGTTCTAAATTTTCAAACATATTTTTATTTTATTATATTATTCACCTTGTATTAAGTCTGTAATATCGCAGTGCTCATAACAGCACGAACATATTGGTGATGTGTATAGCACTTGTGCATTACAGCAGTCACTTAATTGTATATTACTCATTTCCAATTTTTACAACATCTATCACTAATCCAATAATCACCGTACGGATCAGCTACATTATACTCTGATAACAAACGTCTAGCTTCGTTAATTGTTTCAGCTTCATCTAACGTTTCGTTACCAGTAGTGTTATTAAACTTATAATTTATATAAAACATTTCTTTATAATTTGAGGACGTGGCAGGAGTCGAACCTGCGTCTGGCACCTTTGCTTACGCCGAGGTTGCCGCCAACCATTTCACGCCCATAAAGGAGGTAGCGGTACGCCGCGCGTTACTGTTACTGCCACTACCTCCGTCGTTAAGTTAGTGTGGTAGGCGCCCGTTTACACTTGCTGGGTTTACGCCAGTACATGTACGCTGCCTCGACTTATAACCTCCTATTTCTTAACGATTTCGTTAAGTTAGTGTGATCATTGCGCCCTGTTACCACTACTTTAATAAGTGCAGCTCGACTTACAGATCTCCTATTTCTTAACGATGACTATAATAATATTCTTCAGAAGCTATGTCTACTATTTCTCGTTCTATGTTATCAAGGGTGTCTTGATTCATATAGCTTAATAACTCCGCGTATTCATTCCTATGCACTCCATTAATTCTAACTGCCTCATACTCAACATCATAGGCGCTCGGTGTATCACGATCACCTTCTGAATAAAAATACTTATAGTCTATTTCTAAATCAATATTACCTATAGTATACTCTAATGTTCCTTGAACGTGTTTGCCTACCATTTATCTATCCTTTTAAGTAAATTATCATAGGTTATATCCTCTAATAAACTAAACTCTTCTTGCGTTAATTTATCTGACCAAGCGCTATAACTTAAATCATTGTTTATAGTTTTGTATATATACTCAGCTATATTACTTTCAAGCTCATCTAAGAACATCTTGTACTCTTTTGAGTTTGTAATTTGGTCATCTTCAATTATTTTGTTCATTTTTTAATTTATTATTATTATACTCTTTACTTTGTAATCTATCTGTATTACTAAGTAATCTACGTATTTCTCTATTACGTTTTATTGCGTGTAGCATTTGTCTTTCTTTCCTATGCCTCATCTTCATATTCTTCTCGTTCAAGCTCATCTGCGTGTTCTTGCCATCTATCTAATGCTTCTTCTATTTCTCTTTCCATACACACAATACTTTTAGCGTGCATCAAAAGATCTCGTAACGCATCAGCTTCATAATCAGACATGTCAACACTCATTTCACCGTTTTCAATTGCATGTACACAATCTTCTAAATCGTCCGCTGTATTTTCAAAGCGGCAGTAACTCATATTACCCATAGTTTTAATTATTTAATTATTTACGCCTCCAAGATTTATGAACTAATTCAGATAGCTCTTGGCTAACTATTTGAATTGTATTACCCGTCTTGTGTTCAATGATAGGTACATAGCTATACGTTTTGACTGTTGAACAGCGAACACACGTTCTGTAACCATAGTTTAATCTGGCTTGCGGTATTGTTACACCGCATCTACAATATTTATTCATATATATATTATATGCTTAACTTTGTATTGAATTTGTAATTTTATGTGCGCGTTACTATGTATAGCATTACGCTATATAAATAACAAGCTAATATGTATATTATTACATTTTCCATTTAATC
>TARA_R100000231_G_scaffold49342_4_pt1 | contig 10164 bp, 26 predicted proteins | sample TARA_R100000231 | Tara Oceans TARA_R100000231 (sample SAMEA2620565) | marine metagenome | biome: marine biome (ENVO:00000447); feature: surface water layer (ENVO:00002042); material: "saline water (ENVO:00002010), including plankton (ENVO:xxxxxxxx)" | depth 5 m | reverse complement strand
ACAGCAAGATATAGGAGTTTTTCATAATGGGTAGAGGATTATATGCAAACATACACGCAAAGAGAAAGCGTGGAGAGAAAATGAGAAAGAAAGGTGCCAAGGGTGCACCCACAGCAGCACAATTTAGAAGAGCAAAGCAGACAGCTAGGAAAAAGAAATGAACAAAAGAGGAAAAGCTAAAGTAAAAAAAGTAATTAAAGGTTTAAAAAAAGCATCAAAGACACACGCTAAACAGGCTAAAATATTAAAAGGAGCTTTAAGTGGCAGACCCAAAAAAGGGAACAGGTAAAAAACCCAAGGGCAGTGGCAGAAGACTGTACACTGACGAAAACCCTAGAGACACAGTTAGTATTAAATTTGCTACACCAGCTGATGCCAGAGCGACAGTTGCCAAAGTAAAAAGAATTAACAAACCTTTCGCTAGAAAAATACAGATTTTGACAGTAGGAGAGCAGAGAGCTAAAGTGATGGGTAAATCACAGGTAGCCAGCATATTTAAAAAAGGCAAGGAAAGTATAAGAAATGCGAAAAGAACATAAAAATCCAAAGGGCGGGTTGACCGCCAAAGGCAGAGCATTCTTTAAAAGAAAAGAGGGTTCCAACCTCAAACCACCAGTGAAGAGTGGTGTCAATCCCAGAAGGGTTAGCTTTGCTGCTAGATTTGCAGGGATGAAGGGACCAATGAAAGATGAAAAGGGTAGACCAACTCGTAAAGCACTGGCTCTTAAAGCATGGGGATTTGGCTCAGTCGAAGCAGCCAGAAACTTTGCCAAAAGACACAAAAAAAGTAAGTAATTATGGGATTGAAATACTTGGTTATAAGTGCATAGTTTTTATAGAGAATATGATTAGAAAACTATTAGGTAAAAGTGAAGACAATAACTGAGGATATTTTATCTTGGTCAAAAGATTTTGTAGAACTACCCAATAAACATTTAGGAAATTTACCAACCTGTCCGTATGCCAAGAGAGCAAGACTAGACGGACATATCAGAATAGTAGAAGAACCAAAAGGCGATAATCTCCTGCAGACTATTGTAAGAGAGTGCGAACAAATAAAAGATTTAGGAAAGAAGATTACCATTGTAGGATGTGGTGATGTATCTATCTCAGCTGACGAATTAGTGGACTACATCCACGCACTAAACCATGTGTTTGTGCCCAAGGATGTTTACATGATGTGTCATCACCCCGATGATGGCGAGGAAATAGAACCCGTAGAGTTTCTTGAGGACACCGAATGGAGTCCAGAGAATGTTTTCATGATGGTTTTAATACAACCGTTCATGGAATTAGAGAATGCTAGCGAGCATTTAAATAAAACTGGCTTTTATGATAACTGGACTAAAGATTATTATGAAGGCACCGTAAAAAAAAGACAATCATATAGGAGGTTGTACGATGGTAGGAATGAAAAAAAGAGCAAATAAGATGAACGGTATGAAGATGATGCGTGGTGGCGGAATGGCTAAGATGAAAAAGCCTATGGCTATGAAGCGTGGCGGTACCGTGAAGAAGAGGGCTAAGAAGAAAAAGAAGTAATGCCCTTAAAGAAAGGTAAGAGTCAGAAGGCGGTTAGCAGCAACATTAGAAAGCTAAAGAAGGAAGGATATCCTCAGCGGCAGGCTGTTGCAATCGCCTTGACTAAAGCTAAAAAGAGGAGAAAGAAATAATGGCAAGTCCTAATCAAAAATTTAAACAATCACTAAAGAGAGTATCATCTAAGTCAAAGGGCAGTCCAGGACAGAGAAATAAACCCAAATCAAGTAAACCAACTTCAAGCCCAGCACAAAAAGATAGAGATAGAAAAAAAAATCAAACTTTTAGACAAAATTTGTTAAAAGAATTAGATGCTGGTATAAAAAAAGGAACTGCTGGAGTTTCGTCTTCTGGAGGAGGCTCTGGTTCGTCAGCTGGTTACTATGAGACTCCCGTATCAGCGGGTGCATATGATTCTGGATTTCCAGTATATAACATAGACGATAAATTTATGAATCAAATAGCTTCAGCAGAAGCTACAACAGATTTAATTGAAAAGATTCAAAAGTTTGACAAGTTAAAGAAAGTTAAAGACATCTACAAGAATACTGATGCTATGTTTGATGCCATTAACAAGAACCCAACACTAACTCAGTTTCAAAAGAACAATCTTCGAGCACAAATTCAGTATGTAAAAGAGAATCATGGAAGGTTAGGATACTCTCTTAATGATTTAATGGCTGCCGTTGGTACTGGAGCCTACAATCAAATAGTGGGCAGAACACCAATCAATAAAGAACAGGCAGAAAAATTAGGTATAACCGACCAAGTCCAAGATATTTTTGATAAGTACGGCAGAGCAGCTGTGCTGAGACCAGACGGAACTGTCGGAGCAATTAGTCCAACCGCAGGTCAATTATTTGCCGACATTGGTCGTGGTGCAGCTAAAATGTTTGGTGCAGGACCAATTACTCAGTTTCTTACGGGGGGAAAAGGCTTTAATATAAAAGCTCCAGAGTTTGGATTTGGTGATTTACCACCAGACTTAAACTTGAGTGGATATTTTGGTGCTGTCCCAGCTTACTCTGGTGCAATTGATATGTCTAAAGGCATTGGAGCATTTATGCAACCCACAGGCAATGTAGCGGGTGCATCAAAGGCTTTACAGTTCGCACCAATGAGAGACGCAAGAGAAGGTAGAACACCAGAGACCACCACACAACAAGGAGACGGCAGTGGCGGTGGAGGTGGAGGAACCACATCATCAACATTTGCCTATGTGCCTTTTGCACGACCTGTTGCATATAACTACACAGGTGGTCCAGAGCAAATGTATTTAGGTGGTGGATTTACACAGGATGGAGTTCCAATTGGTCCCTTCCGTGCAGCTGATGGAGGCATAGCAAACTTTAAAGGCTATGGTTATTAATAGAAGTCAAATGAAATTTCAAGTGTCTAAACCACCCTTGAAAAAAAAGAAAAAGAAGAAAAAGAAAAAGAAATGAAATGGTTTCTTGTCGCTACCATGTGTTTGCCTGGATATAATGAGCAATTGTGCTTAAAAATGCACAGCGATATTATATACCAAACGTCAGAGACTTGCGTGCAACAAAGAAACGAATATTTTTATAAGTTAAGTTCCGTAGTCAATGAATACAAAGGTCAATTTAGTATTCGCTGTATTGACAGCTTCTCTATACAAGAATTTTTAGGTGAAACAGAATGAAACTAGTACAAATTATATGGTTAGATACAAACGAAACATCAGATAGTGGTTGGTGTTCGAAAGATGAAGCCGAAGAGGCTAGACCCTGCAGAGTTGCAAGTTATGGTGTGGTAGTTAAAGAAAACGATGAGTTTATTACCATTGCAGCTGACACGGATGCAGCCCTAGTAGAAGAAAACGGTAATGTATTAGATGCTGATGATTTGTTTGGCAGGGTTCAATGCTTTCCTAAAGGTTGCATTGAATCAATAACCCCGCTTAAACAAATATAACATTAACTTACGTTGCGTTTTTTAATCTGCTGGTAAGCCCACTGCCTGTCATCTGGCTTGTATTCGACTTCAATAAATCTTGCGATACCATTTTCATCAACACGATTGTTGTAAAACATATTAAGAAAAAAGCTGACAGACTTCTGAGTAATTCCAAAAACTTCATGCATAACTAACCTCCTTATTACATTTATGTAAACAGAAAGATTAATTTTACAATTGTTAAAAAGGCAAAGCTGGTGTGTATAGTAATAGTTATATTATATTAAGAAAAATTAGGGGAATATGAAAACTTAGTATCTCCCTTATAATTACGCTGTGTATAAACAGCAGCTAGTTGAAAACCTAACTGTGGAAAATCCTTCTTTGGAGTAGGAACACAGTATATTTCTTTCAAAGAAAATTTTGCAGATATCATATCTCTTATTCTGCGTTTGGTTGTGTAATGATTTATAGTTGTTAAATAGACAATGTTTTTTGATATTTTCATTCCATGTTCTAAAAATTCTCTCATCTTACTCCAAGGTGGATTAGTGATTATCCAATCCACTTTTTGATTATAAGTCAAAAAATCTTTATTCTCAGCGAGTTCGCACCAATCTTTATCATCAGTATTAAAATTATCGTAAAATGCACCTTCTCCTCTACTAGGGTCAAGTATCCTACCAGTAGGATTGAAATGCTCGATAATCTCTTTAGCAAGATAAACTGGGGTCATCACCATATCCTTTTCAGGAGTATTTTTCGGTGGGCAAAATGCTCTCATCTATTCCTTGCCTTTAAATATATTGTAATACTGAAACATACGCCAGTCCCCTTTGTAACTATGTTATTTGCGGAGGACAGGGACTGACGAAAAGGAGTCTCAAATGAACTGAGGTCATCTAGACCTATAAAAACTATACTAATATTTAAAAAAAAATCAAATTATTCTGTCTTTATCATTAAGGACTTTTTCCCTAAACTCTTCTAACTCTTTCTTTTCATCTTCTGTCGTTATAGTCTTTGGTGGATGAAACAAAGCTGGATTGAGCTGGCTTTTCTCTTTCAATTCCTGTTCTAATTGTTCGTATTTCTCTAAATCTTTTCTCTTGTGACCATTATATAACTGCTCTCTTAATTTAGCAGTTGGTATCAAGTCATGAGACTTGTCAGTAAATACTACACAATATGCAGATATCTCTGTGCCACTGACACTTGTCATTACCCACCTCTTAAAACTATGCACTGTTCTCTCATAGCCTTTGGATAGGTATTCTTCCATCTTCTCTTTACCTAATATTCTCTTCTCTCCATCCTCTAGTTCTAAAATCCATACAGGTTGTTCAAACAATCCTGTCTTTGGATTTGTGTCACCATCGTTGTTTTGTACGACTGATGTTATTTTTTTTGTCATCTCTCTTTGTCTCCTGTGTGATTACCTTTTCTGCTTCATCAAAACACCTTTTTTCGTAGTCTTCAAAACACATATTGTTTTCTTTTAATATCCCTATGTATCTTCTAGCTAGCATTTCCTCAATCATCTTTCTTATTTTCTGTTCCAAATATTCCTCGCATATATTCTTCTACATCCTCTTTTCTATATCTAATCCTACCGTTAGGTAGTGTAATAAATTTTGGACCTTGTCCTGTCTTTCTCCAATACTTTAGTGTGTGCTGTGACGTGTCTATATAAGATGCCAAACTCTTTTCATTAAAGTATCTAGTCTCTGTACTAACTTCCACTTTGTTCTCCTCTCATTAATTCGTTAATTGGTACAAGAACCATTTTAGAGTCATCGTTGTCTCCGCCTACGGTTTTCTTATCCAAATGTTTTCTCGCTATTTTTTTTAGTTCTTCTGTAGGTATCATCATGATGCACTTTATTTCATCCTTATCTGATAAAATGTGTGCCCACCATTCTGCCTCTGTTACCGCAATACCACTCTTCTTACCTTTATATTCATACTCTATTGCAATATTGCCAGAGACTTTCCAAACGTCTCTCTCTGTCTTAACCTCTACTTTTTTATTTCGTAGTATCTCCTCCAACTTCTTTTCAAATATCTGACCCCATTTGAGGTCTATATCAAACTTGTTTGTCATTTAATCATCATCTCCGCTCTGAGATTTGCCTCCTTAGTTTGTATTAAGTCTAACCATTTCTTGTATGAATTGTATTTTACAAGACTTAAATTTTTATCTCTTCTGGCTTGACCTAATTGTTTAATGTGTTCGGCATACTCTTTGGATGCCATCGCCATAGTTTCTGCAGTAGTTTTATTTCTACCCTGTTCTAAAAATTCATTGGTAATCTGTGCCAACAAAGTCTTCTTTGTATCCTCTAGTAATCCGTGAGCGGCATCAGCTTCAGCCCACTGTGTGCCTAACTCTTCTGCTTTCTTCATCATTACATTAGGGTCAAAGCTGTTATAGTTTATGTAATCTTCCATTGTTTTATTGTTATCCTCTCGTGTAATTTTTCAGAAATTTCTTTATTAAATTGTTTGTTAGTATCGGCAAGCGTATGACACGGTCTGCAGAGGGGAGCGAGATTGTCGGGAACATCCTTCTTCTTGCTACCCCCCATGCCACGTCTTTCTAGATGATGCACGTCTGTGGCTTGTGCTTTCTCACAACCCAAGCAAACAATAAAATCTTGTTCACCTAAGTCCCAGAAATCCAAAAACACTTTGACGTGCTTCTTCATTAGAACGGCATATCATCGTTTATCTCAGACTTCTTATCCTCTGTTGTTAGATGAGTCTGTGGGTCAAAAGTAATTTTCATGTACTTACCCTTCTCTGTTTCTCCCATCCAACAGGCTACATCGTAGACTCCTGGCTCAATAGCTTCTTTAACAATAACCTTACCGTTCTTATAGTCTGGATGCTTGTCCTGTGTTTTGTATTTGTTTGGATTTAAATAAAATATCACGAAGTTCTCCTCTCAGTGTTGTGTTTAAATGTTTTGTTGACAGGCTTAGATTGTGCGGGCTTTTGAAAGTTTTGTTCATCACCATCTAAATCATCTTTCTCACCTGTGTCTATGAGAAATAAACTCCTCATAAATTGTTTTAAAGTGTATGCCATAGAGGAACCAAAAGATTGACCTCCCTTGACTTCAACCATCATGGTTCTACTCGGTCTAAATCCCCATGTTTCCCCATCCTTGTGAGATAATATAAATTTATACTTTACGGTTAAGAAGGGTCTATCCCCATACTTTTCTACCTTTACATCATCCTCTTCTATTGTAATTACCAATCCGTGCTTGGCACAAATTGGTCTTACCATCTTCAAAAAACCATCGATACTTGCGTATGTATAGTTTTGAAAATCATTTTTGCTGTCGTGTTCTAGCTGTTTAATATCGCCCATCACATTACTAATTGCATTCGTAATTGACTTTGGCATTTTTGGAATTGTGTATTCCGTTTGTTTGACATTTACCATGTCATGTAGTTCTAAAATGTTCTCATCAGACATTCCATATCTCCTTTCTTATTTTTAATATTTGCGGTGAGTCCCAGTAGAAGTCATCAATGTTTGGATAGCAAATTTCTGCCACTTCTTTTTTATCGTTGCAGTTATACAAAACCATATCCATAACTCTTAATACTTCCTCACATTCTTCAAGGTATGACCGCTTATCTTTTTCTGTAATGCTCCACCATATAGCCTCAGTGCTTTTCACTGAAACAATTTTTGTTTTTCTATCTGTCTGTTTGTGTGGCACGATATATAACAACTGTGCTTCACAATCTAGTGCGTGTGAATACAAACTAATTTGTCTTGCATGACTAGAAGATAATTTATATGGCTTTCGCTTTGCTGTTTTTAAATCGACAATACATTTATTGCCTTTGTCATCTTTTAAAACAAAATCTGTAAATCCCCTGTATGTATATCCATTAAGTTCACCTTTAATTTCTTGTTGAAAAGATATTATCTCACCAAAATTAGAGCTGATTTCTTTTACAGAACCCATTACAATTGCGGGGATGCATTTCTTTTCTAAGTCATAATCCTTCATGTCTGGATTACAAACATTGTCAAAATTATTTAATGCTCTTTCAATAGCTTCATCGGTATCCATCTTATCTTGCAGGATTAACTTTACTGCATACTCTGACTGATTACCTCTCTCAATAGCACAGCTTGTAGGTAAATCTCTGTACCCATAAATTTTTCTAATTACAAACTTAGGTCTGTATGAAATCCAATCATTTATAGTAGATGGTGAAACAGTGTCGAGACCGAATTTCTCCAGTCCCGACATAGGTCTGTTTGGTCTTTGCACTAGGAAACCTTCCTATCTTTATACTGATGTGTGATATTTCTGATTTGTATATCATGCCACTCACCCGCATAGTAGACAGTCAAGTCAGCTGTCCCAGTCACAAAGTCATAACCACTGCCCTCAATATTGAAATGTTTTTTCTCTAATATTTGAGTCAAAAGATTTCTTATCCCAAGAACGTGGTCGCTTTTGTCATCACGATTACTCATGGTAGTTCCTTTCTACTATAATTAATACCGTTTTATTAGTTATAATCAATAAAAAGATATAATTATAATTTTTTTTACTAGACGAATGTCTAAAAATTACTAATGTTATTTTATGGCTTGCTTCTATCGTAAAGAACAAATCTGGCACTCCAAAATAGACGACCAAAAACGTAAAAAACTATTAAAAGAAAGAAAAAGAGTAGAAAAATACATACTTCACAAGGATTATTTCTCTAACAAGAATAGCGATGACGGAAAAACAGAAAAAACTGTTTGATTATATAAAGAGATATATAAAAAAGCATGGATTATCACCATCTTACAAAGAGATGCAAAAGTTTATGAATATATCTGAAAAAAGTCGTTCCACAATCCACTATTATTTGGTACAACTTGAAAAGTTAAATGTTATTTGCAGAGTCCCTGCAAAGTGGAGAGGAGTCCGTATCGTTGAGTGAAGATAAGAAAATGATTTTTGTCAAATGGTTTCCAGATGACATACTCAATGGTTGCTCTCTTTTAACATGGCAGGCTGAACTAGTTTACTACAGATTAATTAACTACATCTACACTTCCGACAATAATTTATTTGATGATGACACAACATGGCAAGTTCTTACATCAAAATTCAATGGCAACTACGCACCCATCAAAGATGAACTTATAAAGAAAAAAAAGATTTACTTAGAAGATGGTAAGATAAAAAACAAGGGATGTGATAAGTGGTTATTAGAAGCAAAAACAAACTTTGAAATAAATTCAGAGCGAGGTAAAAAGGGAGCAGACGCAAGATGGAACAAGAAAAATGCTCCAAGCAATGCTCAAGCAATAGCATCTATAAACCATAAACCATTAACTATAAACCATAATAAAAATATATACTCTGAAAATTTTAAAATATTCTGGGATACAATCGTAAATAAAATCAGTAAGGGAGATGGTGCAAAACACTTCTCTAGATTAGAAGAGGAATGGCAGAACCAACCAGATAAACTCGCTCAACTTTATAATGATTACTACAACTCAGTACAGGATAAGCAGTATGCTAAACACCCTGCCTATTGGATATCAGCTAGAAAATTTGAAGATGAGAAGTATGTTCCAAAAATTTTAACCAGAGATGAACAGATAAAACAAAAGGCACAGATGTATATAGATGCCATAAAACAAAATAAGATTACAGACTTTACAAAAATATGGGCAAAGAAAAATAAAGGCGACTTAGATAATGCCCTAGAGATTGGATTAATTAAGCAAGAAGATTACAACAACTTGATGCATGATTAAAAAAGGTAGAGGTAGACCCAGACAATATCCTATTGTGCTAGACAAAGGCACACCCGAACAACAATTAAAAAGATTAGCTTTAGTAGATGGTGGCAACCCTGTCATGAGTACCACACCACTCGACATACTTTTAGAGAGACAGATGATACACGAAGACCATCACAGAGCGGGAATGACTTGGTGGATGACTTTCATGAGAATTTATGGAAAGGTTTACCCAGAGTCTAACACAGGCAAACTTATGACACCCATCAGAGGTAGGGGATTAATATCTAAAGTAGGAAAGAAAAGTTTAGACACTTGGAATTTATACAAAGATATAAACCAACACCTTAAAGAAAATTTATCGGTGAAGTGTTCGTCTTGTTTAAGAGACATCGTTTTGTTTCAGTGGTATCCGCCCTACTTATTACACAATGAGATGCTTGTTGAAGATAACAAACATAAAAAGATGGTTCGCTTTGGCTTTGAAAAGTTATCTGATTTTTTTAATACTAAGAAGAAAAGGAGGTAGCCCGAAGGCTACCAATAGTCTAGAACAATTATCAGCATAATTTGTCCTCCCTTTTGTTGAAACGTGGTAGAACCTATAGCACTCGAGGGATTAATCATATACCCCCAACATTCGAGACACAGATAGATTTTATCCAATACCCTACTCGAACCACCATCTAAGTCCTCAGACATTTGTCCATACTCCTTAGACTCGTGTACCTTTTGCCTCTGTTAAAAACAATGTTCAGTCAGAGTGCCTCAAAGCGACTTGCAATTCGCTTTGTTTAGGTTCTACCATATTTCAATGGTACATAAATAATATCGTCAGAAGTCCAAAAAATTCAAAAAAATAATTCAATTTTTTTTGCCTTCATAGTGTTTATTGTTAGTTTTCTTTTTTTTTCAACTACTTTA
>TARA_R100000231_G_scaffold139589_1_pt1 | contig 10183 bp, 10 predicted proteins | sample TARA_R100000231 | Tara Oceans TARA_R100000231 (sample SAMEA2620565) | marine metagenome | biome: marine biome (ENVO:00000447); feature: surface water layer (ENVO:00002042); material: "saline water (ENVO:00002010), including plankton (ENVO:xxxxxxxx)" | depth 5 m | reverse complement strand
TGCCGAAGCATTTACCACCAGCCTGCTCGATGGACTGGTTGCTGTTGTTGATGGAACGAAAACAGCCGAGCAAGCCTTTGCTGATTTCTTGAACAGCATTGCGAAGATGCTGCTGCAAACAGCGCAGCAGATGATTGCTCAGTACATCGCGTTGGGGGTTGCTCGTGCGTTTGCGGGCATTCCAGCGGCTAGCTCAAGCGTCAACACTTCCTTTATGGGTGGCAGTTTTAATCCGCTTAGTTTTGTAGCTGGGCCATTTAGTGGGTATGGGACTAGGGCGCTTGGCGGTTCAGTCTCTAGCAACCAGCCTTATTTGGTCGGAGAGCGTGGGCCTGAGCTGTTCGTTCCAGGTGCTCAAGGCAACATTGTCCCGAACAGCTCAATGGGGGCAACTAGCATTGTTGTAAACGTAGATGCCAGCAACACCAACGCCCAAGGCAATAATGAAAATGGCAAGCGTCTTGGCGCTGCTATTGGTGCAGCCGTCCAGGCTGAGCTAATCAAACAAAAACGACCTGGAGGACTGCTCGCAAGCTAATGGCCACTTTCCCAGCAATCACGCCTACTTACGGCACGACAAAGCGCAGCGAACCAAATGTACGGATCGCGCAGTTTGGCAGTGGGTACTCACAGCGCACCACGTTTGGGTTGAATCAAAACCCCAAAACATTTGATCTGACCTTCGAAGTGTCTGAAACTGATGCCGACACGATTGAAGCATTTTTAGATGCTCGCGGCGGCGTGGAAAACTTCGAGTTCACCCCACCAGGTGAATCAAGCAGTATGAAATTTATCTGCCGCCAGTGGGAGAAAACGATGCCTTATCTAAACCGGGCTACGATCACGGCCACATTTGACGAGGTGTTTGAGGCATGAGCACGCCTACGTCAATTCAAACAGAGATTCAATCGCTTGAGCCTTCTGCGATTATTGAGTTGTTTGAGCTTAAATTGACCTTGGCGGTGAATGGTATTGATACCACTTTCTTTTATCACGCTGGCACAAATGAACTAACTCAAAACATTGTTTTCGCTGGCGTTACGTACACGGCTTATCCAATAGAGGTAGATGGGTTTGAGGTAACGACTAAAGGCACCTTGCCTCGTCCTTCGATGAGAATCGCAAACGCAAACAATGCAATATCAGCTTTGCTTGTTTTATACAAGCCGTTGCAGGCAGAGGTGAAACGAATAAGGACATGTAAAAAATTTTTGGACAGCGTTAATTTCAGCACGACAAATGCAACAGCAGACCCAACGGCAAAATTTGAAGATGAAACTTGGTATATCGACCGCGTTGCAAGCGAAAACCCTGAGTTAGTTGAATTTGAATTAACAAGCAAACTAGATCTTACAAATTTGCTGCTTCCTCGCAGGCAGGTTCTTGAGCAAGACGGGTTCCCCGGTGCAAGACTTCAGGCTTGATGCTGAACGTCACGCAATAGAGCAAGCGCCTAATGAGGCTTGTGGTGTTGTTGTAGACGGCTGCTATTGGCGTTGCCGCAACATTGCAGAAGATCCTAAGCAGGATTTTGTTATTGACCCGCGTGATTATGCGGTGGCTGCTTTATACGGCAAAGTTGAAGCTGTGGTCCATTCGCACCCAATGGGGGGCTTTGCCAGCGAAGCTGACAAGCTGGCATGCACTGGAACGCGAGTCCCATGGCACATTTGGTCTATGCCTGAACAAGAATGGTCAACTATCAATCCCTTTTAGGGCGCCAGTGGGATTACGGCGTTTTTGACTGCTTCACGTTGGTGCGGGACTATTTCGCGCTGCAGGGAATCGTTTTGCCTGATTTTGCGCGGCCTGACGACTTGGACACGTCCGAAAGCATCTTTCTGCAGCAAGCCGAACGAATTGGCTTTCAAGCTGTGGGCTATGAGCAACGGCAGCCAGGGGATGTTTTGATCATGCGTTGCGAGACAAAGGAGCCAATGCACGCGGCAGTCCTGTTGCCTGACGAGCGAATTTTGCACCAGCGTCAAAACTCTTTGAGTGCGGTCGAGCCATTAGGGCGATACTATGTCTCTAGAGTTTCGGCGGTCTTTAGGTATGCAGCAGACCGTCCGGCTGCTAGGTGATTTAGGCGAGCGATACGGAGCTGAACACGAGTATTTCAACCTGAAATCACCAGCAGAAGCGATCAAGCTGCTTTGCATCAATAAGCCTGAATTTATGCAAGAGCTTTGCGAAGCTCATGAGCACGGGATTGGTTATCGCGTCATTCAGGCTGGAACGGATCTTGATTATCCAGACTTGAAGTTGCCGCTTGGCAGCCATGACTTGATCGTGACGCCGGTTGTGACAGGTAGCGGCGGAGGTGGAGGCGTTGGCAAAATTTTGGCGGGTGTTGGTTTAGTTGCGTTTGCAATCCTTACCGCTGGCGCTGGTGCCGGCTTTCTTGGATTGGGGGCGGGCTTTGGAGCTGGTGGCGCGGGCCTTCTTGGTGCAACAGTTGCAGGGTTTTCAACAGCTGTTGGCGCAATCGGAGCTTCTTTGATCCTTGGGGGCGTGAGCCAAATGATCGCGCCGCAGCCAGTCGTTCCAAACCTGAGAGGTGCATTTGCAGGCAATAGATTTTTATCCGCTGAGGCTACTAGCACCGATGGCCCACAGTCAGTCACCAGAGGCACTGATGGGCGGCAATCGTACGCTTACACCGGGGCGGCCAACACTGTGGGGGCTGGAGCGGTTATTCCGGTTGCTTATGGCGAAATTTTGTCAGGCAGCCATCTACTTTCTGCAACCGTAGAAGTTGCAGACGATTCAGATCCATTAAAAACTGCGATAAAAACGCCTGGCCCCGAAACTATAACAATCGGTGGAGAGGCAATAACATCCGGCAGCTTCCAAAGTGCTTCAGGCGTGCAAGTTCGTCGCACTAATACGAATTTTGCTGGGAACAATGACATAATAAAACAAAAAAGAACGCATATAAATTTGACGCCAGGTACGCTTGTTAGCGGTTTTACTGGGCAACTTAACGAAAGATCGGGCGAACGCAGGCAGTTCGATTTTGTCTTTTCTTTGCTGAACGGATTGCACGAGCCAGTCAGCGGAGCTGGCAGTACGTTAGTTGACGCATTTTTTACTTATCGTTTAACTGTTTTTGGAAATTTTACAGAGGGGCCAAATCAAGTTCTTGGTTCATCTCAGGCAACAGTGCAAGGTTTATTGTTGGCTGGCCAAACATATAAATGGATGCACAGGGTGGAGCACGGTGATGGAAGCGGGCTCGAAGCAGTGTTTCCTCAAGTAGAAATTATTGAAGCAAGAGCTTTGGCAGGGCAGACGTTGTTCTGGCAAAGCTATGGCTACAGCTTGTTTAATAGGTACGGCTAACCCATGGCTCTAAACTCTACTTCTGTCATCAAAATTATCGACCTTCTTTGCGAAGGGCCAATTCAAGGGCTTGTTGGTGCGTCTGATGGCGTATTTGCAGAAGAGACCCCGATCAGCAATTTTCTCAAAGATGACGTTGATTATGATTTTAGGGTTGGCGGCGAAACTCAAAGCTTGCTGCCCCAAGGGTCAAGCGGCACTACAACAGTTACCGAAATTGGAGTTGAGGTTGGGGAAAATTATTCAGAGACCTTAAATGCAGACAATAAAGTTTTAGCTCGTAGCTATGGGCCAGGACAAATTGCTCGACAGGTAACAGACACAAAGTCTGAGTTTGTTGAACTTTTGCTATCTATTCCCGCTTTGTTTTCAACTGCTAAAGAAGGTTTAGCGTCTGGCCAACTTTTTTGGGGGAAAATCAGATTTGCTGTTGACATACAGGCACAGGGTGGATCGTTCGTCAGGAAATACGACAAAACTATTACAGGCGTGTCAACAAGCGACTATCAATTTAAGACGCCACGTTTAAGCCTTGATGGCACTGGGCCGTGGAATATTAGACTTGTTAAAATAGATTTAGGCGAAGAGCATTTTGAAGTAAAATTTACAAATTTTCAAGATGTCGCTCCTGATATTCCACTCGCAAATTCACGGGCAAATAGATTGTTTTGGACCTCATTGATTGAGGGTGTATCTGCAAAAAATACTTATCCGTTTTCTGCACTTGCTGGACTTTCGCTATCCACAAGGCAGTTTAATAGTGTCCCGACAAGGGCTTACAAGATAAGAGGGAGGATTGTAAGTATCCCGCACAACGCTGTTGTCAACAGTGACGGCAGCCTGAGCTTTGTTGGTACGTTTGATGGCAGCTTGAGGCAGGCGTGGACTACATGCCCGGTGTGCTGTTGGCACGATATGCTCACTAACACTCGTTATGGTGCCGGAGATTTTGTTCAAGCGTCAAACATCAGCTGGGTTGATCTTTATCCCCTAGCTCAATACGCGAATCAAACAGTTACAAACCCTGATGGCTCCACAGAGCCTAGGTTTGCGTGTAACACCATAATTGGCGATCAAGCAGAAGCATTTAGCGTTCTTCAAGACTTAGCAAGTGTTTTTCGTGGGATGCTTTTTTGGCGTGCCAACACGATTCAAGCAACGGCAGACCACGGCAATTTAGACGGATCAGACCTTAGTCCTGTCCACCTTTATACCAACAGCAATATTATCAACGGAGCGTTTAATTATGAAGGCACATCATTAAAAACACGCAGCACAAGCATCCGCGTTAGATATAACGATCCCGAAAATTTTTACAAGTCGAATTTTGTTGTTGTCGAAGATTCCGACTTGATTGCCAAATACGGCAAGCAAATTAAGGAAATTATTGCGTTTGGCGCGACCTCAAAGTTTCAAGCTCAGCGGATGGGGCGATACCTTTTGGCGGCGGAGGAACTTGATGGTGAGGTCGTTAGCTTCTCAACCGGCCTCCAGGGCGCTGTTGTTTTGCCGGGGCAAATTTTTGCGATCTCTGATGAAATGCGTCAAGGTGTGCGGTTGGCTGGCAGGGTAAGCAGTGCCACGACAAGCGCGATCACGGCAGATCAAACTATTGCATTGCCTGCGGGTTCAAATCCTAAGCTAACGTGCACGCTGGCTGATGGAACGATTGAGTCTAAAAGCATTAGTAGCGTTTCAGGTGCTGTAATAAATGTAAGCGCATTTAGCTCTGCACCGCTCGCACAATCGCTTTGGGCCATATCAACGACTAGCGTTGAAAACCAAAAATTTAGGTGCTTATCAGTTGCCGACAACGGTGATGGAACATATTCAATTACTGGCGTTCAACATAACGACAGTATTTACAAAACTGCTGATACAGGCACTGATTTAATTTTTGAAGACGTCACGTTGTTCAATGACGGACCTGAACCTCCTAGAAACTTAGTTTTAACGGCGAGTGAAATTAAGACAGGACAATCTGTTACTAACAGGATGACAGCGACTTGGTCGCGTGCGTTAAATGGTGCGACCTTTGGATTTGAAATAAGGTTTAAGGTAGGTGAAGGAAATTACAACAATTTTGAAACTACAAACACGAGTTTTGATATTGACGGATTGTTGACAGGGGCAAACCTTACTTTTCAAATTCGAGCTGTTGGAGCGGCACCAGTTAGCAAAAAATCAAAATGGATTTCAGCAACAGTTGGTGTCCCTGACCCTGGCATTGACCCTGACGATCCAGGGAAGGTTGTGCTTCCGCCAGATCCCGATGAGGTAACGATTCAACCAACAGGCACTAACCAAGTGCTCCTTAAATGGCGGATACCCACAACTTCGCTAGATAGATCTAAGTTTATTGCGATTATCCGGCACACGCCTGTAACTGATGGCTCAGGGACATGGCCAAACAGCGTTGAAATGGCAAAAATTCAAGCAACAAACAGTCAGGCGGTTTTACCTATTCTTGAAGGTGAGTATCTAATTAAGTTTGAGGATGAAACAGGGCAGCGCAGTAGTAACGCTAGAAGTGCTGTTATTAACTTGCCAGATCAGCTCCCAAGATTGACGGTTATCGCCACGCGAGAGGACACGGACACGCCAAAATTCCAAGGGCAAAAGGATCAAGTTCTATTCAGCTCAGAGTTTGACGGGTTGGTGTTAGATGGAAAGGAAGATTTAGACTCTAAACCGGACTTTGACGACATACCAGACTTTGACTTTTTTGGTATTCGGCATCTTTCTGGGGAGTATTATTTTAACAGCATTTTAGATTTAGGCGGCAAATTTAGCGTAGTTTTTGATCGACGTTTAAAATCTCGTGGAATTTATCCTGCCGACACTTTTGACGACCGTCATGAAAACATTGACCGTTGGTCTGACTGTGATGGCCTAATCCCGGACGAAACAAGTGCACAGCTTTATTTAAGGACTAGCGATTTAGCTACAACTGATGTTGAGCTTTTGCTGGAAGACGGTAACTTTTTCTTGACTGAAGATGGTGACAAGTTCCAGCTTGAGTCTGATATTGATTTTGGTGAATGGATTCCTATGGAGTCTGGCTCTTTTGCAGGAAGGCAATTCCAGTTCAGGGCAGAACTAAGTTCTGGGCATATTGACCAAACACCGCTTATTGATGAGTTGGGCTTCACAATGCAGCTAGAGAGGCGGACAGAAGGCAGCGCCACCATCTCTTCTGGAGCGGGCGCTAAAGCGGTGACGTTTGACAGTGCTTTCTATCAAGCACCTAGCGTCGGCATCACGGCTTACAACCTTGACTCTGGGGATTACTATGAGGTTACTTCAGTGGCACGTACTGGGTTCACGATCACCTTCCGCAACAGCTCAGATGCTGCTATTGATCGTCAGTTCCAGTATCAAGCCTCTGGCTTTGGCACACAGCAGTCCTAATTATGGCCACTCACGACTATGTGATCGCAAACGCTTCCGGGGCTGCTGTCAGAGCTGACCTAAACAATGCGCTAGCGGCAATTGTCACTAATAACAGTGGGTCTTCAGAACCTGGGACGACGTATTCGTTTCAGTGGTGGGCCGACACAAACACAAATCAACTGAAGCTGCGTAACGCGGCTAATGATGATTGGATCGTCATTCAAGAGCTTGACGGCACGATGCTGATGGAGAACGGCAGTGCCGCTTCTCCCGGTCTTGCGTTTGCGTCAGATACAGATACTGGCCTGTTCCGCCCTGCAGCCAATCAGCTGGGCATTGCTACCAGTGGTGTTGAGCGTGTTGAGTTTGGAACGACTGAGGTTGTCTTCAACGACAGCGGCGCCAATGTTGATTTGCGCGTTGAGGGTGACGCTGAGGCAAACCTGCTGAAAATTGATGCGGGCAATGACCGGATTGGTATTGCTGAGTCTGCCCCTGGAACGCTTGTTGAGATTGGCAGCACAGCGCCTTACGTCACGCTTAAGAACAGCACAGAGGAAGACACTGACGGTGGCCGTGAAAGCCGCCTGATTTTTGAAGGTGAGCAGTCTGGTGGCGAGATCTCAGCGCTGGCTCAGGTTGAGGTGTCTCATGATGGCACTGCAGATGACGAGAAAGGCAAGCTTGTTATCAGCACCAATGATGGATCTGATGGTGCGTCACCAACTACAGCCCTGACAATCAGCGCGGATCAGACTGTTGCTATCGCAGACAATCTGACAGTCAAAGGCAACCAGTATCCGACCGCTGGTGCTTTAAGTAACCGTAATTTAATAATCAATGGAGCGCAGACTGTATCGCAGCGGGGCACTAGCACAGCAAGTGTGACCTCATCTGGTTATCACGCTGTTGATCGTTTTCATGCTGACGTAACTACAGCAGGAACATGGACTTTCTCTCAGAGCACTACAACGCCGGACGAATTTGCTAATTCTTTCAAACTTGATTGCACAACTGCAAAAGCCTCCCCTGACGTAGGCACTGTTTTAATTTTCAACCAGCGTGTTGAAGGCTTTAATCTGCAGAGCCTTAAAAAAGGAACATCTGCCGCCGAAAGTGTAACCTTGTCTTTTTGGGTACGCTCTAACAAAACTGGGACGTATATCGCTGAGCTTCGTGATAACGACAACAGCAGAGCAATTTCAAAAACTTACTCAATCTCATCTGCAAATACATGGGAGCATAAAACTATTACTTTCCCAGGTGACACTACAGGTGCTTTTGACAATGACAACGGGCTTAGCTTGTATATCAATTGGTGGCTTGCGGCTGGTTCAAACTTTACCAGTGGAACTCTTTCAACGTCATGGGCTTCAATAACACAGGCGAACCGTGCAGTTGGCGTAGTTAATCTTGCTGATAGCACTGATAATGAATGGTATATCACTGGCGTTCAACTTGAAGTTGGCGAGAAGGCCACACCATTTGAACATAGAAGCTACGGTGATGAGCTTGTTAGGTGCCAAAGGTATTTTGAAAAAAGCTACAACCAAGGCACTACGCCTGGCGCTGCATCAACTTCTGCAGGCAGCTATACAGCCAGGGACGGCACCGCTAGCGCGGTCGTTAGGTATTATTCAGTCAATTACAAGGTCACTAAAAGAGCAGTCCCAACTGTTGTCATCTACAACCCGCAAGACGGCGCAAGTGCTTCAATGCGGTTGGACTCAACCAGTGAAAGTGCTGCAACTTCAAGTGTAGGCGATTGTAAAATGATGGTATTTAGCGACGATTCCACTGTTCCAAGTCATTTTGGAGCATCCTTCCACTACACTTTGGAGGCAGAACTTTGAGCAGCACTGTTAACTACAAACTGATGACAGACATTATCAGCGGGCAAGTTGAGTGCATCAAGCGCACTGACGCTTCCGGTGAAGCAGCGTTTGTCCCTGTTGATGATGCAAACAAGGACTACAGGGAATACCTTAAATGGGTTACTGAAGGCAACACAGCTGAACCTGCTGACTAATGGCTGATCGGAAAATCACAGCCCTAACGGGGCTAACGTCACCTGCAACCGGGGATTTGCTCCCTGTTGTCGATGTATCAGAGGCGGCTAACGCCAACAAAAACAAGTCAATCACGTATGGCACGCTATTTCGCAATTTGCCAGATGGCAGCGTTGGCGCTCCATCAATCGGCTTTTTAAGCGACACCGGCAACTCGGGGATTTTCCGAACTGCTGCTAATGAGGTTGCATTTAGTAATAACTCAAGCCTCACGGGTAAGTTCACGACCGCAGGGTTTCAGCTTGGCACCGGAACGGCTGCTGCTCAGTTGCACCTGTTCAGCACTGATACGACTGATCAAGTCATCGTCGAAAACAGCGATGCAGGGCTCGACACTGCTCCTGACGTTGTGCTGTATCGAAACAGCGCATCACCTGCGGCTAATGACAACCTGGGCAACATTGAGTTTCGCGGCAATGATTCCGCAGGTAATCCTCACGGTTATGCCAGTGTGGTTGCGGGGATTGTTTCTACGACGAACGGATCAGAGGACGGCTTCCTTGATCTGATGTCTTCCGCGTCAGGCACGTTAGCTTCCAAAATTCGGCTGTCTGGCGCAAATGTTGGCGTCAATCACACAGCGCCAAGCTTCCCCCTGCATTTACTGAACACGATTGCGTCAACGCAGTTGATGATTGAGTCATCTGCCAATGACCCTTCATCTGCGGCTGACATCACATTGTTTCACCGCCGTGGGGCATCTGGAGCGGGACAAGACGACGACGTTCTCAGCACTGTTTTTATTAGGGGCAAGAACGACAACGCAACACCACAAGAAATCGACTATGCGGCATTTGAGGGCAGCATTGCCGATGCCTCAGACACCACTGAGGATGGGCGAATCCGCCTCAAGACAACCACTGCTGGCACGCTGACAACTCAGCTAGAGATCAATGCCAACACGATTGGCTTTTTTGGTGCCACTGCTGCTGTTCAGTCAGCTCATGTCGCAGACATTACAACAACTGCATCATCTGGGGCCTTGCCTGCTGCTAACGATACAAACACGATTGCAGATGCGGCCGCCCCAACTAACGCGGAGTTGTTGCAGTATTGCGTGACTCTTGAGGCAAAAGTTGAGGCGCTTCTAGCCTTTGCATCTGCTCATGGCTTGATGGCTTCCAGCTGATGACTCGACCTGATCCAATGATTCCCTGCAAGCCAGGGGCTGAGGATGTTGTGGCTATGAGTAACCGTGTTCGATGGATTCACGCTTTATACGAGCACGATGGTCGTGACAATCCTGAGCATCCTATGCACGGTTTATACACCGGCTTGCATTTGAAATATGCAAATTGGGTGGGTAACCACTAACAAGAATGGCTGACGTCCCATCGGCACTTTTGCCTAAAGCCTGTAAGGTGGGCACGAAAAAC
>TARA_R100000231_G_scaffold139607_1_pt1 | contig 10200 bp, 10 predicted proteins | sample TARA_R100000231 | Tara Oceans TARA_R100000231 (sample SAMEA2620565) | marine metagenome | biome: marine biome (ENVO:00000447); feature: surface water layer (ENVO:00002042); material: "saline water (ENVO:00002010), including plankton (ENVO:xxxxxxxx)" | depth 5 m | reverse complement strand
CTCAGAATATAAAACAATTTTTCTATATGCCTCAAGTAACAGCCTGTACTGTGCAAATGATAGGTGAAGGATCAACAGGTGGTGGAGATTGTGGAAGAGTCTATGGGATGAGGAGAGATGTTTTTAATGTATTAACTGCAGCAGCTAACGAACCAAATTTAGTCTGTCATTGTAGTAATACTAATCACCAATGTTGTCATAATCTTGGATGTAAGACTAGTGTTTTTGTTGATTGGAATCAGGGCTATATAGATTGTTGTGGTTTTACATACTTTGCAGAGTTACCACCTAAAGGTCAAGTTGTTGCTCCTATGGGATTTAGTGGTTATGCACAACAAATGGCTTGTCACTGTAGTCATAGTTCCTCACAGGGATGTAGTGGTCACAGACAAGTAGAAATACATGCAGGTTTTCTTGGTCCAAATTTTGGTTATTGCTCTTTAGGTGTGGGTAGAAACGAAGTAGTTTGTTCTAATTGTTTTAGTGGTACATTTAACTCTGCAACGACTTGTGATAGAGATGGTGATTTAAACACGACAACAAATGAAAATGGAAGCTACAGTTTACAAGTTAATGGTATTTACAGAGTAAACTCAAATAGTGGAAATAAGAATAACTGGTTTAACAATCAAGGTGACGTACTAGTTGCTCTTGGTCCTAGCCATAATTGCTCTAAAGCAGACATAGAAAGAGGTGGGGCAAAGTATATCTACCCTTATTACTATACTCGACAAATGCAGGGTGGTCTACGTACTTGTAAAAACAAATATAGAGCAGGTGGTGTAATTGGAACAGATCATTATGTTGAAGTAGGTGTAAATGCTTTTTCAGGTGTTTCTAGTCAATGTATAATAGTTGATTTGTACAAGCTAGAACCATTTGCTTGTCACAACTGTTGTTTTATTTAGGGGAGAATTAGATGACTCAGGCTAGAGTATTAGCAGACTTAGTTGCTACAGGTGGTGAGCTTGCAGATGGTGCAATAGCAGTCGCAGAGGTATCTGGTGCAGCACCACTAGCAAGTCCTACATTCACAGGAACAGTAGGTGCTGCTGCAATTACAGCTACAGGTACAGTAGCTGCTCCTACAGTAAATGCTTCTACTACACTACAGATAGGTGGAACAGGAGTTACTGCTTCTGCTGCTGAGTTAAATTTTGTAGGGGGTGTAACCTCTGCGATTCAAACACAAATGAATACAAAACAACAAGAACTTACACCTAACGTAATCACAGGAAATACAACTGCCTCTAAAGACAACAGATACTTTTTAAATGGTTCTGCTCTTACCCTTACACTTCCTTCTAGTGCGAGTGCAGGAGACACAATAGCTATATCTGAGATGGGTGGAAATGCAAATAATATTATAGGACGTAATGGACATAAAATCCAAAGTCTTGCAGAGGATATGACAATAGATACTGCTTTTGCAGCTTTTCAATTACAATACGTTAATGCCACTGTTGGTTGGGCTATATCACAGTAAAGAGGAAATAGAATGAGTACATATTCAACATTTGCAGGTAGTAGTGGCGGTGGAGCAACCAGTGGTGGTGAGACTATTACTTGTAATGGATCTACAATTAGTCTTACGTCAGATAACTCAAGTAGCTTATCCTTATGTTTTAACCAAACAGGTTGTGTTTGTTTACCTAATGCTACAACACTTGACGAAGGTTCTGCTCTTTATACTATTAAAAATCTTAGCACAAATAACTCTGTTCTTTTACATGATCACTGTTGTAATTTATATAATTTTATAAAACCTTTTGAATCAATTCAAATTTCTTTACATGATAACTCAACAGCCCAAGGTGGTTGGACTTTTCAAAAACCTTTAACCAACCTAGAAAATTTAGCTATAGATTCTAACTATTCATTTCCTACTGGATTTACTAGGGCTGATATGGATCAAGTTGCAACTGAAGCTACATATTTAACATGTAAAGGCCATGGTGACTCTGATTTAGGTCAATACTTTTTTGCTGTTAAAGGTAACTGTGTCTTTACTGGAATTGCTAAGTACAATACAACATCAAAATCTTACGAGCCTATGGCAGTACAAAAGTGTTGTGTTACAGGTGAAACAAGTTTAGATATCAGATCATTTACATCTTTTTATCATGGGGGCGCAGTAGGTTTTCTTTGCACTGGTCAGCACGTAGGAATATCTTGTACAGGTACAGCATGTATATATTGTGAAGACGATTCAACTTGGTGCACCTCTTGTTTATGTAATAGAAATAGTAATACTTATGGTTATGCTACTGACTGCCTTAGTACCTTTGCTACTATGCTTCCTAAAGTTGGAGAAAACGCCTGTCAAAAATTAAGGCTAATGCACATATGTGCTGTAACAGGTGCAATAACTTGCCTATGTGAAGTTACTGATACTATAAGTAATGAGTTAAGTAATGGTGTTAACTCACAAAGAATTGGTCCTGTTTTTGAGCTAACACGACATTACCATCACTTTTTTGGTACAAAAACATGTAGGATTACTTCTATAAAATGGATGAATGGGGCTACTGTAAATAATGGTAGTGATCATTGTATAAAATCTGAGTGTGTTTGGATTTATGTTCCTTGTCATTTAGTGACAGGTTTTAAACATTTTTCTGCTTTTAATCCTTGTGCGTTAAATGGAACAAACCTTAATGGTCAGCACATGGCTCCTTACCTATCAGGTAGTAGTAATAGCTGTCGTAAACTTGCTTCTTTTACTGTACCTTGTCGATCAGGCACACTCCATTTTGCAGGAGATCCTTGTAGGTTTATATATCAATACAGGTACTGTAATGGTAACAACGATGAAGCATTTTTTGCAAAAATAGTTCAGTATACAGGTTCTGCATTTTGTTCTGAGTATATTTGTACTTCTTTCTCAAAACAATGTAAAAATTTTGAATCTAATAGTTCAGATAACTCAATGGCTTTTGCTCTTGTGCATGATTGTTTTTTATATGTACAAAGAAACCAAAATAATTGTGCTCCATTTTTTAGACCTAACTGTAGTGGAGAACTTATACATCTTTGTTGGGGAACTTCTCCTTGTGCTTGTACTCAATGCACTGGAATTTGCTGTACGTCATCACAACACTGTGGTGCTGCTCAATGTGATTTGTGGAATAATCATCAAAAGATGTTTGCACACCAACAGTATGGTCAAAATATAGGTAGTACAAGTAATAGAGAAAATGGTTACATTAGATTATGTAATTCTATGTTTTATAATTGTGTTGATTCAAGCACAGGTAAATCAACTAGACCTAACTGTGTGCATTATTTTAATGCTATATTTTCAAGCTGTGGAGAGAGTTCAGGTTATTTCTCTGGTATGAATATAGCCTATCGTTGCGATGAATGTGGTTTCTGTATCTTCTACCCCAGATGTAGAGATGGATCAACTGCACGATGGAACTATATGTGTGGCTGTGGAACAGCTATGGGAAGACTTCAATGTTGTTATGTAGATGCTTGTTGTTGGCATGCTAACCCTTCATGTTGTTCTACAGCTTATGAAGTGTATCCAGGAGGAAATGGTAATCCTGATAACAGGGCTGCAGTATTACAATTTACCCCAGGAACATCTGGACAAACTGCAAGAGTTGACGTAGTAAATAATTTGTTTGGATTTACTTTTTGTGTGGTTGGTGGAGCACACACCTGTGATGGAAAAGGATGGGGTTTAAGTCATGGTTCATCAGATTGTAGCTGTGGTTTTTGTGATCTACAATGGATAGATTGTTGTAATGAACACTTTATACAAGGCTCTATTCAGAATAATGCTTATAAAATAGGTTTAGCAAAAATATGTAGAGATTCTAACTACTGTATAAAACATTGTAATAATATATGTATAAGAGATGGTTGCTGTTTCTGCGTTACAGTTAACGACAGTAAATGTTTTTGTCATCAAAACTTTTACCCTTTTCAGTTAACTTCTCCTACAACTGGTTTTGCAATGAGTCACAGTCATCCTTGTGGAGGATTTAATTCTTCTCTAGCACTTTTTAAATGGGAATATGACAGCCCTACTAACGTTTATAAATTTAAAACTGACACTGTGTATAGGTTAGAAGATACTTTTGTGTGTAACCTAATAAAAGGTGCTTGTATAGATCAAGACAATTTTTCTATAATTACATGTCAATCTTCTGGCTCTGAAAGACAATTAAAATCATATGCTTTTTATGATGCATGTAGATAAAGGAAATTAAAATGAAAGCTGTAGGAATAAGAGATGGACGAGTTGTTGATAACTTTAATGATGCTGATGAAGTAGTTCAGGCTGAAGACCTTGAAGAAGTTTACGAAGGAGCTTCAATTGTAAGGCGTGATGCCGACAGCAATCCAGTTTTTGATATTACAGACTTTGTGGTGTTTGAAGAAAGAAGAGCAGCTGAGTGGAGTAAGATTAGAGAAACTAGGAATGCTTACTTACTTGACTCAGATTGGACACAACTAGCTGATGTAGGTTTAACAGAAGAAAAGATAAAAGAATGGAAAGCTTACAGAGTTTTGTTAAGAGATCTTCCAGATGATTCTGCTAATCCTCTTACTGTAGAATGGCCTACACAACCCTCTTGAGTTTAGTTTAACACTATACTATAATAACGAGCACCCTTCATGGGTAATAATAATAATAAGAAAGAAGACTCGTGAAAAAACTATTTTTTATTGATGGGGGCGCAGGTCGTGCCATTGCATCTATACCTGCTTTCCTAAAGTATGCAAAAAAACATGATGATTTTGGTATACTAGTGCATGGATGGGATACTTTATATTGGGGTATTCCTGAATTACAAGACAAAGTATTTAATCCTGAACAAAAAGGTATTTTTGAACATGTAGTAAAAGATGCTGAAGAACTTATATCCCCTGAACCATATCGAGTGCCGGGATATTTTAAACAAGAAAAATCTTTAGCTGAAGCCTTTGATGTTCTAATTAATAACACCCATGATCATTCTGATCTAGGTTTACCTGTACTTAAAACTTCTAAGATGGAAGAGATTAACGCAGCAGGTATGTTCTTAGATGCAAAGAACGAACAAAAGAAACAAAAGAATATTGTACTACAACCCTTTGGTCGTTCTGCACAGAAACACCCTACTGGTGTTATTGTTGATGAATCTTCTCGTTCTCTTGATCCTCAGTCGTATTTAAAACTAATTAAAAAATTAAGTGTAAAATACAACTTGGTTCTTATGGCTGAACCAGACTTTCATATGCCAGAGGACACCTATACTGTAAAACCACAGGCAGATTTACGAATGTGGGCTGCGTTTATAGGTTCAGCAGATTACTTCATTGGTGTGGACTCAGCAGGTCAACACATGGCTAGAGCACTAGGAACTCCTGGAACAGTAATTATTGGTTCTACGTTTGCAGTTAACACAACGTACCCAGACTACTTTAACATTATTGAAAAGAAGGATGCTAAAAAATACTCACCTATTCGTATCTCAGGTCTTGAGAGTCATTTAGCTGATAGAGCTAACGACACCTTAATGGACTTTAGTGACGAAGAAATAAATGCAATGTATAACAACATTGTCAAAGATATTGAAAAGAAGGTGAAGTAATGAATATTTTAGCAATTAATCCAGGGCATAATGGTTCTGCTGCTCTATTAGTAGATGGTGAATTAAAGTTTTACATAGAGGAAGAAAGACTTTCTCGTAGTAAGTATGATGGTAATCCTTTTGCAGGAATGGTAGAAGCACTAAAGTATGGTGTAGACATTCTAGTTCTTGGTGGTACTTCAGAACAATTTCCACAGTTACCTTGGACAGGAGAAGATCCTTACTCTGGTTTCTTACGTAAGTTTAACCCTAAACTAGAAACAATAAATGTTGGTGGTGCTCATCATTTAGGTCATGCAGCAGGTGCTTTTTACAACTCAGGTTTTGAACAGGCTGCAGCAGTTATTGTAGATGGGTCTGGTTCTCATAGACAAATAGAAGTTAATGAAGAGTTTAAGAACTTAGGTTTTGAAACAGAGTCTATCTTTAACTGTGACTATGAAGAGGGAATAAAACCTATATTTACCTCTTATGGTGGTAACTATGATACCCAACGTATAGTAAATGAAGAATTAGAAATGGATAGTGCTATAACAATAGTTAAAGCATATGAAGCTGTTTCACACTATCTTGGTTTTGGTTACATAGAAGCAGGTAAAACTATGGGTCTTGCCCCTTATGGAAAAGAAAACGAGTTTATACCTAGCCTATTCTATAATCGCAGAGGTAACAAAAATGTGTTTATACCTAATTACCCTGCAGGTGCTTACGTGGATCATTCACGTCATCCTCTCCTAGAACTAAAAGAAGATCCTAAAGCTTGGCATAGTGACCACACAAAGGTAACAGATGCAGCAAAAGACTTAGCTTGGGCTGTACAAGATGAGACACAAACTCTTGTAGGTGACTTAATTGAAAAAGCTGTAGATAAAACAGGGCATAAAAACATTGTTATATCAGGTGGTTATGGTCTTAATTGTGTAGCCAACTATTACTACAAAGAAAGATTTCCTGATCTCAATATCTTTGTTGATCCTATATCTCACGATGGTGGTACAGCAATAGGGTTAGCTAAAATAATTTACTACGATAAAAACAAAGAAGATAAAACTATACGTCCTATGACTACTCTTTATCTTGGTCCTGAACGTAAAGAAGAATACGACTTTAGTAGTATAAAAGTTAAAGATGTAAAAGCTGCTGATGTAGCAAAACTGATAGCAGATAAAAACATTGTAGCTTTGTTTCAAGGACGTTCTGAAGCAGGACCACGAGCACTAGGTAATCGTTCTATACTGTATGATCCCACAGATCCCAAGGGTAAAGAATTTGTAAACACAGTAAAAGGGAGAGAGTGGTTCAGACCTTTTGCAGGTTCAATGCTACAGGAAAACTTTGAAGAGTGGTTTGAAACTCGTGGCCTAGAAGAGTCACCATATATGATGTATGCTATGGACTTTAAAACTGAAAAGCATGGTGAAGTTCCTGCAATCACACACGTAGATGGTACATGTCGCATTCAGACTGTAACTAAAGAACAGAATCCTAGTTACTATTCTTTAATAAAAGAGTTTGATAAAATTACAGGTGTTCCTATCTTGTTCAACACAAGCTTTAATCTTGCAGGTCAACCTCTAGTTGAGACTTTGCAAGATGCCATGTTGACTGTGAAGAACTCAGACATAAACTATTTATACTTACCAGACATGGGTAAGTTAGTACATTATCCTTATAATGATAGTATTGTTGAGGATATGGAGGAAGCTGCTTAAGGCAACCTCTGAGCAAACTGAAGAAGATCATCAAAAACTTTGGTCTTCTTTCTAAGTTTCTCTCTTGAGAATTTCTTGAGGTCTTCTTCAGTTTCTAATCCATGACCAGTACGTACAAGAATAGGTTTAGCACCTATACGTTCTGCAGCTTTAAGATCTGTCATCTTGTCACCAACATAGAAACCATTTTGTTTAAATCTATGTTTACCTAAAAATAATTCTTTTTCTGCTCTGTGAAACATACCTATATTAGGTTTAGCAAAGCAGTCACACTTAAGTGAAGACTCAGAGTAGAATAGACCATCAATGGAGTAGATACCTGCATTACCAAAGACTTCCATCATACGTTGATGAACAGCTTCTACTTGGTCATGCGTCTGCTCCTTTTTTATAATACCACCCTGATTAGTTAGTATAACTAGTTTATATCCTTTAAGCCTAATCATACGAATAGCTTCAAGAGAACCAGGGATAGCTTCCCAATCGTCAGGATTAGAAATATAACCTTTGTTTATATTGATTACACCATCTCGATCCAGACCAACAATTGACTTAGGAAATACTTTAGGCCAATCATTAGGTATATTTTGTTGTTGAATCTGTTGAGGGTCTTGTTCTAATATGTGCTTAAATCTAGACATGGTGTAATTTTAATTATGAAGAAGATATTTGTCAATGGAGCATTTGATGTAGTGCATTCAGGACACCTTGATCTACTTGATTTTGCTAGAGGTTTAGGAACTCACCTCCTCGTAGCTATTGACACAGACAGGCGTATTGAGTATAACAAGGGGAAAGGAAGACCTTTTAATAATCTTAAGAATCGAAAACAATTAATAGCTATGTTAAAACCTGTTACTAGTGTAGTAACGTTTGACACAGACAACGATCTTCTTGCTATTCTTCAAAGGTACAAACCAGATGTAATGGTAAAAGGTTCTGATTGGAGGGGAAAAGAAATTATAGGGGAGGAGTACTGTAAAGAGGTAGTCTTCTATGAAAGAGTCAACGAAGAATCAAGCACAAAAATCCTTAAAAGTTTTGTTGATAGGAGATAGTTGCTACGATGAATATCACTATGGCTTTGTAAATAGAATTAGTCCTGAAGCTCCTGTTCCTATATTTGATTTACATGATACTGTCTCAAAGAAAGGGATGGCATATAACGTACATAACAATCTAGTAAATCTAAAACTTAAAGTAGATATTATAACAGAGTATTCTGAACGTAAGCATAGATACGTTGATATTAAAACAGGTCAACAACTTATCAGAATAGACGAAAAGATAAAGAAACAATTCTTTGATAATGCAGAACAAACCTTAGATAATTACGCAGCAGTAATAGTTTCGGACTACAATAAAGGATTTGTTTCTGACAACGAAATAGAAGATCTTATAAAAAAATACAAAGGTCCTATCTTTGTAGACACTAAGAAAAAAGATCTAGCCCAATTTGACGGTTGCTTTGTAAAAATAAACCAGTACGAATACGAAGCACGAGAGTCAGATACCGAAGAACTTATAGTTACATACGGCTCAAAGAAAGTCGAATATAAAAACAGAACCTACATTCCTCCGAAAGTAGAAACTCATGATGTGTGTGGTGCAGGTGACACCTTTCTAGCTGCCCTTGTCTATAAGTATTTAGAAAAACAAAGTATAGATGAGGCTATAAGATTTGCAATGAGTGCAGCAGCAGTTACGGTGCAACATATAGGTGTCTATGCTCCAACACTAAAGGAAATAACTAGATGAGGCTTGAAGGACTTGTAGAAAAAGGTTGGGGGTCTGAGTTTATATGGGCAACTAACGACAAGTATTGTGGTAAATTTTTAAAGTTTAACAAAGGTGCAAAGTTTTCAATGCACTTCCACAAAGAAAAAGATGAGACTTGGTTTGTTATATCAGGTAAATTTAAAGTCATATGGATTGACACAGAAAACGCAGAACGTAAAGAAGTCTCTTTGTTAGAAGGAGATGTTTGGCACAATCCACCACTAGTTCCCCATCAAGTAGTTTGCTTAGAAGAGGGAAATCTAATGGAAGTCTCTACTCCTGATTCTGTAGAAGATAATTACAGAGTAGGCAAGGGTGACAGCCAAGAATGAAAATACTAGTTACTGGTCACAAAGGGTTCATTGGTCAGAACATGGTCAATGCACTAAAAGATAATCATGAAGTTTCTACTTACGAATGGGGTAATCAATACCCAATACTAGATAATCTTGATTGGGTAATACACTTAGGAGCAGTGAGTTCTACTACAGAACAAGACATACGTAAGATAACTGTACAGAACATTGAGTCTTCTATTTATCTCTTTGAGGATTGTATAGATAGAGGAATAAACTTTCAGTTTGCTAGTTCTGCTTCAGTTTATGGTTTAGACCCATGCGGTTTTAAAGAGACTGCAGTTTTAGATCCCTTGAATCACTATGCTAGAAGTAAAGCTATAGTTGAGGAGTATATCAAGTACAGAAAAGCTCCTATCATAACTCAAGTATTCAGATACTTTAACGTCTACGGTGATCACGAAGATCATAAAGGAGAACAGGCAAGTCCTTATACTAAATTTAGAAAGCAAGCAAAAGAAACTGGAAAGATAAAACTATTCAAAAACTCAGAATATTTTTACAGAGACTTTATACACGTAGACAAGATTATAGAGTATCATCAAAAGTTTTTCTCTATAGAAAAGTCAGGTGTCTGGAACGTAGGTACAGGAATAGAAAAAAGTTTTTATGAAGTTGCTTTAGAGATATGTAAAGAAACAGGGGCAACTATCGAGTGGATAGAGATGCCAGAGAAATTAAAGAACAGCTATCAAGATTTTACTAGGGCAGACACAGTTAAATTATGGCAGACATTAAACTTACCACAGAAGAATTAGAAGATAT
>TARA_R100000231_G_scaffold33411_1_pt1 | contig 10244 bp, 15 predicted proteins | sample TARA_R100000231 | Tara Oceans TARA_R100000231 (sample SAMEA2620565) | marine metagenome | biome: marine biome (ENVO:00000447); feature: surface water layer (ENVO:00002042); material: "saline water (ENVO:00002010), including plankton (ENVO:xxxxxxxx)" | depth 5 m | reverse complement strand
TGTACTATCTGAAGTAACTATTTGAACGTAACTACCAGATTGACCCGCCGTTCCTACTACTGTCACCCCAGTTGTGTATGCTGCTCCACCACCATGAGTACCATTAGATGTAGTAGAAAATTGTAATGGATGACCGTCATTTGAGCTATCAGATTGATCAAAGATATAAGTATTTCCCTTGATTAAAGAAATTGTTGGCGCTGATCCTGAATAGGTTGATAGATAATATTTATTACCACTATCATCAGCTACCGTCACGTTATAAGTAATTGTCTGAACATTTTCGCCGCATAGTATTGGGTTTCTAAATACACCCCTCTCAACGCCACTAGTTCTACTTAAATTTCCTATAAGCCAATGATTTTCTAACAAATCATAAGCTACATAACGATCAATTTCTGTGCTTGAAGATGAAGGATAAAACCACCAAATTTCAGAAAATTCAGTATTACTAAACGCCCAAATTTTTGACTGTTGATTTACATTAAGATCATCAAAAACATAGTCATGCACTTGACATGGAATTTCACGCACTGAGTTACCATCAAACATAAAGAAGCCTTTTTGCCCCATCCAAAAAGCACCCATGTCAGTGTCTACTGCACTCATTCTTGAAACAGCGCCACAAGAAGTGCCAACCCTGTCAAATCCGTAAACATAAGGTGGTCCAATATATTTTGCGCTATGTGCATCTGTGTCTGTAATAATAAGCGTCTGGCCTCTGGTTCTAATGCCTTGCATAATTTGACCGCTTGTTTGAAGTATTATATCTCCAGCTTCATTTGTTGCCGCAGCCGTCCAAGTGGTATTAGCTTCTTTATCACACCATTTAACTTGTCTAGGATCGCCGTCTGCACCTAGCGCAAAAATAAATCTTTCTTCGGTAACAATAATACCAAGATTGTTTGGTGGCGCATTGGTTAAAACAGACGCGGATGCTGGCGCAACAGAAGTATCCCAAATCAAAATACGACCATCATCAAAGTGACAAGCAACTAAATCTTCACCAAAATTATCTAAACTCCAGCTTGTTGCTTCAGAATATGTACCAGTAGAAGGTCTAGTTGTTCCATAATAACCAGTTCCATAAAATCCACCGCTATACCCTAAATTTAATGCTGCATCTTCTCTACCAGTAGCTAAACCAGCTATAGTTATATCTGTAGCAATTCCAGCACCAGTCATAATTTTTAATTCGCTATGTGAACCACCAGCAAAATAAGCTGTGCCACCTTCAGCCTCCCAAGCGTGTGTACCTCTAACTGGGTTTGTGCAAAAACCTGCCTTACGTTGTTGCCATCCGCCGACAGGACGCAAAGAACCATCACGCCATCTTACAAGGCTACCGTCACGCCATCGGTTGCTTTGCTCGTATTCTGTTCCGTTGCGATAAAACCCAGATGGTATATTTAATGGTACTAATGGCATTTCTCACCTTTTAGTGGCCTATTGCTATGTATTCACAAGTACTACTAGCGTGTTCATCAAGTCTGTTTGCAGTAAAACCTGTTGTGGTTTTACTGGTTATATCTACCATTCCAAAACTTGTAGTAACAACAAGACACGCTGTACTGAAAGCTGTATCAAAGGTAACGCTCTGGTTGTTATCCGTTGTGCTACTAAATGTACCAAATCGAATTTGTAGACCACCCACATCAGCCTGCCCACCAGATGCACTAAAAGTAACACTGTCACCACTGTTAGCATCCACATATGCTTTGACAGATTGCTGACTAGGAACAGCCGTATCACTGTTAGATGACATATTATCTTCATCAACAAAACTTAGTGTACTAGCGGTATCAGCGGCGTTAAAGTAAGGGATCTTGTTAGCAGCTTGCGTTAACCCAGATAAATCATCAAGTATGGCATTAGATACCTGTTTAGCATCCAACTGTGTTTGAATATCAGAAGTAACGCCACTTAAATGCCCAAGCTCTGTTACAGTAACACTCTCAGCGGCAAGGCCATCTAAAATGTTTAGATCGGCTGCACTTGGCGTAACAGCCGTTGAGCCAATTTGCCAAGAGCCTTCGGTCAAATTAGGCTCTATTAATCCTGTTGTACCATTAGCAGCATCTACTATAGTATCGAGAGCCGTATTTATAGTAGACCCCCATGTGTCCTCGCTGCCGCCGACTGTAGGCTTAGTAATTGTTATTGCCATAGTTATCTCCTAATTATCATCATCTTATCACGTTATGCTGCATCCGTCCATGTTTCACTCTCGGTATTAACGTCAGTCCAATTTTCTACTGGAATGGTTTGTTCAGTAAAAATTGATAATGCAACGACTTGCTCAGTGTATATTTCGGAAGCAACAATTTGCTCTGTATATATTTTTTCTGGCAAATCAGAAACATCAAAAAAACCTTTAAACGCAACAGAATGACCTTGATAGGTAAATTGCCCAAGATCCGCTGATATTACCCTTGCTCGTTCTAGAACAGCATCATTAAAGGTGACTGTAAAAGTTCCAGCGCTTACTTTGTCAGAAATATCTTCTGTAATTTCTTGACCAGTAAAAACAAAAGAGCCATTGACCGCTGCTATACTAAAATCAAAAGTTATTGGTTGACCAGTTAAAGTAAAACTACCAGTAGTTAATCCGTCAAAAGTAATATTTTTTAATAAACTTACATTTTGACCAGTTAGGGTAAAGGTTCCATGTGCGGCTGGTCCAGCAAGAGAAATAATAAGAGAAACATCATTGCCAGTTACAACAAATTGTCCGTCAGGCACAAATTCAGTTATTATTTTTGCTGCGCCATGTACACTAAGTGTAATTAGCCCTGCTTGTGCATCTAAAAGTAAAGCTTTTTGAAAATTAACGGCTTGGCCTGTTGTGGCAAAAGACCCTGCATCCACAGATAGAGAAAAACTCTCTCCTGTTTCACCTACAGCCGCTAGAGGGGCAGATGCTAATGGAGAAAAGCCTAACATTAATCAGGCTTCGTAGGCCAAACCACATTATGAGGAAAGCCAGATTGTTGAGGAACATTTAATAAAGCTGTTCTATATGTAGACCACTCATTTTGTTTTTCAGTTGAAAGATCAGCCCAACGCAATGGATTTGATACTATCGGATCAACCTCTGTAACTAATTTATTATCACGTTCCGCACGAACTAAGGCAGCAGCTTGTGCATCCAACTCTTCTTGTGTCGGAGCAGTATACGCCGTGAAGTTGGAACCTATTAATGTCCTTAAATCATCGTTGTTGACGTGATTGTCTTCATCATCAGGATTAAGTGTATACGGTATCCAACCATAAGTTGGATGATTAATCTCACAATCAAATAATGTGTTTTCAGCATTTAGAGATACTGCGTTGCGAACTTCTGCAATTTCAAGACTTATAGCGCCCATTATGAAATCCTTACCCAAAGAGTATTTTGAGAGCCGCTACCATAGCCCATACAGCGCCAAGTACCACTAGGCGCTCCCTGTTTATCTGTGCCAGACGCCGTAACACCTGACCATTGTAAAGCAGACCCTGCGCGTGTTGCGTTATTTGCAATACTACTTGTGTCGTAGAAAAACCCATAAGTTCCGACAAGATTTGAAGAGGCAGGAACAGGAAAACCTCCACTAATAACTAAGTTATTTGCTATAGTGGTGTTTGAGTTATTGACTTCCATCCTTTCAGCACCGCCAGTAACCACTCTGAATTGATCATTTGCATGAAACTGAAGGTAAGTATTTGTATCAGAAACATGGGCGCAAATAGTGCTAGCTGCTTGAAACCCACCGTCAGCCCTTATGATCCTTGGGGTGTAAATGTTCTTAGCAGTTTCCTGATTGATACGAAGCCAAGTGGTATCCTCACCACCAATTTCACCAATTCGGGTAGATCCTACATGGAATTGTAGGTGATCACTTACGTTGTTGTCGGCTTTATAAAGTTTTAGCTGATGATCGGCTGAAGTAGTGCCAACGGTTACATCACCGTTAAATGTTGTGGCGTTAAGAGTTGATGGTATATCGCTTGCAGATATAGATATGCTTGCGCTAAGTGTACCTGAAACAGTCATATCACCAAGAGCGCGAACATGGCCATCTGGGTCAATTCTCATTGCCTCAACATTGGGCGAGTTTTTGTTAGTGTTTATGGGCTTAGTGTAGAACTGTAATTTAGAACCATCGTCACCAGAACCTGTTGTCTCTGCTGCTCTTGCTACAATACGCGCAGCACTGTCAGTTGTGTCTTGGCCTACGGGTGGATCATAACTACCATCTGTGTGTCCAAAGTTAATACTGCCAAGAATATTATCAGTAACAGTACTTGTGTCGTTTCTTGTGAGAAAAATATCAGCGGAGTAGTTGCTAACCGTTGATTGAAAATTAAAAGTACCTGTCTCTTGGTTTCTAAAATCAAAATACCCCGAAGAATTCCACTGAATGTAAGCCTTGTCCGTCGAACTCTCTTGCCATCGAATATAAGGGGTACTAGCTCCATTTAAGATGATTTTTTCGGTGGTGCTACCTCCAATAGTCAAGGTTCCTGTTATCGTGTCAGCTACGTCACTTCTACAAAATTGATCACTTGTTAATCCTGAAGTATCTGCTCGGACCAAATCTTCATTAGCCGCCGAAATAAAAACTTCAACATTAGATCCAGACAGATCAAGAAGTGAGCCAGTAGAGCTTTCAGTAAGTGATCTGGATAGGGTAGTTCCAGAAGCCGTATAGGTTCCTGTTCCTATTTCAAAATCTGTTCCATCTGTAATAACGTAACGAACAACATCACCATTCGAAATACCACCATCCGCAAAAGTTTGAAAACCGTCAACTGCGCTTCCTAATGTAATAGTGCCTGTACCCGTTGTGCTGGTAGTTACTTTAACTCTATTCGCTAAGACATTAGCCATTGCTCTACCTTATTTATGTAAGGGTTAAAATTCCGTTTGTGCCAAAATCAACCGTGAAGGTATCGCCATCATTTAATGTCAAAGATGACCCATAATCATAATAGCCAATGACAGGATCGGCTGGAGAAGTGGGTGTATCATTATAAACTATAACGTACCTAAAAGCTGCTACAGAGCCGCCTGACGCTGTAAGCTGTAAATCATTTGCTGATAGTTTATAAGTTCCTGACGTTTGAGTAGATGAAACACTTTGTAAAGTTCTATCTGATAAATTGGTATAAGATATTTCTGTAATGTTAGCTAAAACACCGTCACCGTCACCCCTCACATCTGTTCCACTAGATGGATCTGTATTAGACAACGCAATTTTTAGAGTGTCGCTATCAAGATCCATATTGTTAGCTAGATTGACCACAAAGTCATTAACTTTCGTAAAACTTGCCATTAGTAACTCCTAATTTTCATTCTGCGACCAGATCCGCTAGTTTTTGACCGCTCACTCTCTAAATTAATATCATTAATTGCTTTTTGATACAACGCTGCCCATGTTTGTATTCTATTATCTTCTGCTAAATATGGAGAAGAGTGAACTAAAGAACCATATAGATAAGCATCTGGAAAATTACTTAAAACCCAGTTCGATGTGTTTACACTACCTAATTCATCTATTTTTTGGTAATAAAGCATTTCTAAAGTGTAGTTAGAATCTGGAGATGGAAACACTTCAATACTTCCATCAAGAATAGAAAAATTTACTGGCCTGCCAGTAGTGTTAAGATTTTGCGCCCTAAGATTAGATATTTGAAAAGCGTTTACCATTTCCAAAGTATTGGTATCAGCCGTGTTTAAAGACATACGAATAGGCTCTAAAAAGTCGGTTGGTAAAGCTGTATATTGCGTATCTAAAACGGCTGTTTTTCTTGTTTCCATACGCCAATGCCTAACTTCTCTATTCATACCAGACTCTGCAAGAGTAATAAAATCAGGTATGACTGCCGTTAAATCATCTCTGTTTAAAAAATCAGCTATACTAGCTTTTAGTTCGGTATAATTAGTTAAAGCCATCTAACAATTCCATCTTCTACGAGCAGCTTTGCCACGTTCACCTGTCCAGCCTCTAGACCTAGCGCAAAAAGACTTCTTACGAGCCTTCTCTTTTGCAGTTAAATTTTTCTTTTTTGTTACAGCCGTTTTTAACTTCGACTTTGGATTTTTTCTTCTATGTGCAGCTACGCCAGCAGCAGTCATGCCAGCGCCTTCTTTTACCGTTCGGTAATTACGACCTTTACCTTTAGTTGTTTTGCGTATGGCTTTTTCTTTTGTTCTTGGCATTACATAAACTTATCAAGGCTACCTGATTCCTGCATCTGTAAGTAAATTTGATAATTTTCTTCCATACTTCTTTTTGGCATTAACGAATTACTTTCAACAAGCTCCATAAATCTGGCAAACTTTGGGTCACTATTAAGATAATTTCTTGTTCTACGAGGAGCATTACGGCCTGACATATTACCAAAGCTTTGATCCATAACCATATCATAAGTTGGGCCAGTAAATGGATTTGGCGTATTATTAAACGGCACTCCACTAACTTCATCTGGCATAGTCGGTGGCGTATTATTAAACGGCACTCCACTAACTTCATCTGACATAATCGGTGACGTGTTGTTAAATGGAACACCAGTTAACTCATCTGGCATGGTCGGTGGCGTGTTGTTAAATGGAACACCAGTTAACTCATCTGGCATGGTTTGCGTTGGCCTTACTCTTGGCCTTGGAATAGATGTATCAGGACCACCAAACATACGATCACGCTGAGAACCATATGGCTTAATACCAAGATCATTTGCTATTCCACTTAATGGACCACCGCCTTCAAATGTATCACCGCGAGTATCAAAACCGCCGCCATCCATAAAATCAATAAAAGCAGGAATGTAACGCTTATTTACCTCATCAAAATAACCAAAACGGCCATCAGAGTTAATTCTCTTTCTCTCTTCAGCAGAAGTGCGCTTATACCTAGCTGCGCCCTTGTTTGAACCAAGGCCACCTTTGCGCTCTTTAGGACTACCAGAGCCAGAAGAAGAACCTTTATTTACCCTTTTTCTATAAATATTAGCAAGAAGAGGCATATCCATTCTTTCGAATGTTTCAAGTTTTTCTCGATCTGTCTTCGCCATTACTTCTTACCCTTCTTTTTTCTTAACTTTTTTAAATCTGCACCTGTTATTTTCTTACGAGGTGGGGCTAAGGCAGCCAGCTTCTTTTGCTTTTTGCTGTACTTAGAAAATGGCATTACTTCTTACCCCTTTTACTCTTTGTTTTCCAACTTATCCTAGCTGGACCTGTCTTACGTTTAGCCGCCCTCTTAGCAGAGGCAGAACTTGCTTTGCTTTTAGGACGGCAAGCAGGGTAAGGTCTACCTTTATCTTTCTTGCCGCTCCTGCCACACTTCTTGCCTGTCTTAACATCTCGCCAATCTTCCTTGAACCATTTAGTCAGTCCACCTTTAGGCTTTCTGCTAGGCATAAGTACCGCCACGTTTTTTGTACTCACGCACCAACCAAGCATTTGCGTAAGCCGAAGGATAAACCTTAAACTTTTTCTTAGCAGCAGCTTTAACTCTAGCATATAAAGCAGGGTTTTTAGGCTTGGGGCTAGATGATTTTCGAGCCTTCTTAGCCATTATTTACGCATCTTTTTCTTTTGCTTTTTTTTGCTTTTTACAACAGTATTTTTTTTCATCTTACCGCCACGCTTCATTGATCTTGGTTTCATAGCCATTACAATCTCTCCTTACGCTTTACAACAAGTTCATTATACTCAGACCTTGGATATGCATTATAATAACCCAATTTTTCTAACTTGTCACTGGCATTAACAACAAGCCTTAAATCTTGAATAAAAACCATGCAATAATCACGATCTAAGCTACTATCCCAATCATTGTCGTACAAAAAATCAAGTTCTGCATCTTCTGCACCAAAATCGGGGTGAAACTGCATACAATGCAATGTTTTAAAATCTTTGTTTAAACCCTCAACAAATGCAGAAAACTCTTCCAAATCAGGTATGTTAAACGAAGCAACAACAACTAACTCCTTACTCAAATCGTAAAATTCATTACAATAACGAAGAGCGTCAATCGTAATATCATCACCTTCTATAACTAAAACTTTATTTTGATGCCAAGCCTGCTTAGCATATGGACACGGCGGCAAACCTTTTAAATGATCGTTAGGAACCTCTAAAACCTCACGCGACCAGCTTCTCAAGTCACTTTCAACATTATGCAATTCCACGCAAATTCCTTTTTATCTCACCCTTCCAGCTAGAAAATGCTCCAGATAATGCAGTTGCAGCATCACTAGCCATCGTCAAACAAAGCGCATCAGCTAAGTCAGGTGAGGCTAACCCACGCTTACGCATCTCGTCCTTACTTTCAGCTTTCATCTTACCGCTAGACGTAAAACTATACCGAATACCAGTTAACTCAGCCACCAACTGATCATCTTTCGGCAACTTACACGCACGATCTTCAAACCAAGCTTTCGTCTTAAACCACAACTCAGAACGCAAATTTAAGTATGTAGCGCCCATACTTGGCGCTTCTGCAACATTAATACCTCGAACAGGCAAACCCAACTCGCGCAACCTATCAACAACACCAGAGCCAAGCCCGATACTATCAACAAGTATTTCTCTAGGCTGCTTAGAAGGCAATAAAGCCTCATATTCAGCCACAACACGGCCTACAGTCTGCATCAAATCTAAGCCAGCCCAAGACCTAATCTCAGTTACAACAGAACCCTGACGCTTACACAACGCAGTTTTGTCATTACCGAACCTACTAACGTCCAAACCCCATACACTCGGCAGGTCACTATCACCCTCAATGTCGCGGTGTGTAGCTGTTTCAACTAGGTGAAATGGTATGATTGTGTCATCATCTGCTTGAGGAAATTCTCCTAACACCCTGATTCTAAAGGCATTACTGTCTTCGCCATAGCGTAGCTTCATTTCTTCGACAAACTCATCACTTACCAAAGGACTATCCACACATGACCAACGCCTTGTCCACCAGCTATCTGCAAGCCTGTTTTGGCTTTCAAAAAACGTGCCGCTAGACCTAGTGGGGTTACTTAACATAATCGTAGTTGCGTTATGACCAGACATAGAACCAGCAGCAGCCTCAAATACTTGCTCTGGCACACCACTAGCCTCGTCTACAATCAGCATAACGTGTTCTGAGTGTACACCAGCAAGCGCTTCTGGTGTCTCAGCACGACTTGTCCTAGCCGAAATAAACATCTCACTAGGCGCAGCCGTATGCTCAACACGGTCAGACTTAACGTTTAACACTTCCTTAAACGCATCAGGCAACTCATTTATCCAGCGTTTCATTTCTGCAAATAAAGCATCAAACAACTGACTAGAGGTTGGCGCAGTCACAACCACCTTATTCGGGTAGTGCATTAAAAAATACCAAAGCATAGCCCATGATGCTGCTGTACTCTTCCCAGTTCCATGACCCGACCTGATCGAAATTTTACGTTCACCAGACGCAATAGCCTCAAGAAACTCAGCCTGATAATCTAACGGCTCTACACCAAGCACTTCTCTCACAAACAATGTTGGGCTTCTAGCGTAGCGCTGGGTAAACTCAATCATCGTATTTTGAGACAAGTCATTCATGATCAACAACCTTCATCTTACGCAGCGCATCTAAATGCAAATCACCAATGTTAATTTGGATGTTTTGCTGACTACCATTACCATAACGATTTTTGTTTAAAGATGAAGCTATAAAATTATGTTGCTGCGCTAAGCCCTTCGCAATACCAATATCAACCTGATTAACATTCGCTTCGCTAATGTCACGGCTATTCTTACCGTTTAACGCCTCACCAACCTCAATCTCACGCCTCTCACGAATATCGTTTAACATATCAAACGCTGCATCAGCATGAGCATCAGCAACTTGATGCTCTATCTCGCGTATGGCGTTACCATACTTTTCGTGCTTTACAATATTGCGCCTAAAATAGCCACGATCTAAACCAAGCTCTTTTGCAATCATAGGTATCGTTTTACCTGCAAGTAATTCTTGCTGCAAAACCTCAACCCCACCTCGTTTATCTAACTCTGCAATAGCTTGTTTGAATTTTGGTTTACCTGCCATGCTTTCCTCATATTATTAATTCGCTGCGTACTGCAACTACTAATACTAATAATACTAAAGTAATTATTAGTATTAGTAGTCTTAGTATTAGTACGAAAAAGTATAATTACTAATATTACTAAAAGCTACTAATATTAGTTTTAGTAGTGGGGTGGGTGCTGCGAGAAAGCATAATAAAACTCAGGGAGG
>TARA_R100000231_G_scaffold1249_2_pt1 | contig 10250 bp, 13 predicted proteins | sample TARA_R100000231 | Tara Oceans TARA_R100000231 (sample SAMEA2620565) | marine metagenome | biome: marine biome (ENVO:00000447); feature: surface water layer (ENVO:00002042); material: "saline water (ENVO:00002010), including plankton (ENVO:xxxxxxxx)" | depth 5 m | reverse complement strand
TTATTGGCTAAGTACAAAGATTCCATGCAAGGTTGCTGTAACTGCGAACACGGCTCGTCAGTTAAACGATGTATTGATGGCTGAATGTAACAAGTGGCATCGTAATATGCCTGATGGATTTAGGAACTTATTTGAATTTAAGTCAGACAAGATAAATTTATTAGGTGCTGTTGATAGTTTTGCGAGTTTTTGTGTATCAAGAAGAGAAAGCCCAGAATCTTTGCAGGGTTTTCATTCACCTAATATGTTGTTTATATGCGATGAGGCATCGGGTATTCCAGATATTGTGTTTGAAACGGCTGAAGGTTCGTTATCCACCAAGGGGGCTAAAATTATATTGACGGGTAACCCCACGAGGAATAGTGGATATTTTTACGACACGCACCATAAGATGCGAGATACATGGAAACGATATAGTGTTAGTTGTCATGATTCTGATTTTGTTAATCCTGATTTCATAGCGGATATGGAAAAAAAATATGGTATTGACTCAAATGTGTATCGTATTCGTGTATTAGGTGAGTTTCCAGACACTAACGAGGATGCAATTATTCCTTTACATCTTATAAGTGAAAGTCACGATAGGGATGTAGAAGTTGACGAAACAGAAGTTGTATGGGGTTGCGATGTAGCTAGATTTGGTTCAGATAAAACAGCCTTAGCCAAAAGACAAGGTAATACGTTATTAGAGCCGATTAAAGTGTGGCAAGGTAAAGACCTTATGGAAACTGTGGGTGTAATTGTTGCTGAATATGAGGCATTGCCCTACAGCAAAAGACCGCAAGAAATATTGATTGATGCGATTGGTTTGGGTGCAGGTGTTGCGGATAGGTTGCAAGAGTTATTAGATTGTCAGGTGTCAGCGATTAATGTTGCTGAATTACCGAGTATGCAGGAAAAGTATATGCGACTTCGTGACGAATTGTGGTTTTTGTGTCGTGAATGGTTTGAATCAAGAAATTGCAAGATGCCAGAAGATCAGGAACTTATAACTGAATTAACAGCACCTCGTTATAGTTTTATGTCAAATGGTAAGATCAAGGTTGAATCAAAAGAGCAGCTAAAAAAACGTGGATTTTCTTCGCCAGACAAAGCGGATGCGTTATGTTTGACGTTTGGCTCACGCAGTAGTTTTACAGCGAACAATAGAAATTATAAATGGAACAGACCCATAGAACGTGACATGAAGTGGGTTGTATAAGTTATGGCGGAATATAAAGGCAAAAAGGTTACTTTAAATAAACCTTCTAGGATTAGAAAAGGGCAGACCAGTTTTGGCAAAAAAAAATTTCAAGTTTTTGTAAAAAACAAAAACGATAATGTAGTGCGAGTTACGTTCGGCGACCCCTCGATGCGTATCCGCAAAAACGAACCTAGTCGTAGAAAAAGTTTTCGGGCAAGACATAAATGCGATACGGCAAAAGATAAAACCACCGCCCGTTATTGGAGTTGTAAAAAATGGTAAAAACGAAATCAATATCAGCCCCACGTGGGTATCATTTTATGAAAAAGGGTAGTGGCTATACCCTAATGAAAAACCCTACGGGTGGTTTCAAACCACATAAAGGGGCAAGTTTAAAAGCGACATTTAAAATTCAAAAAGTACATAAATGACGAAAAGAAAATCCACAAAAAAGAAAAAGGCTGTACCCACTAACCCCTCGCTATATGCAAGAGTAAAAGCAGAGGCAAAACGTAAATTTGATGTATATCCTTCAGCTTATGCAAATGCTTGGTTAGTTAGAACCTATAAAAAGCGTGGTGGCAAATATAGGACTACATAATGGCAAAGCCTAAAGGTGGTCTTACTGCATGGTTTGGTAAAGGCAAAAAAGGGAATTGGGTAGATATATCTGCACCTAAAAAAAAAGGCAAGTATCAACCTTGTGGACGTAAGTCAGCTAAAAGTTCTAAACGTGGTTATCCAAAATGTGTGCCGTTAGCCACAGCCAAAAAAATGACGAAGGCACAAATTAAATCAGCGGTTACTCGCAAACGAGCAAACCCAATGAGTAAAGTAGCAACATTTAAAAAAAGGAGAAAACGATGATGTACACTTATGGAAAAAAAAAGAAAAAGACTGCAAAAAAAAAGAAGAAAAAATAAGTAATTTATTTAATAAAAATTTTACCATCAATGGTTATTCGCCATTTATTTATAAAAAAGAAAAGAATTAAGTATGCCAAAAATGACTGATGAGCAATTACAAACGATTGTAAAAAATCGTATGGAAGATGCTTTAAATTATTATGATACTGAACTGTCTGGATTTAGAATTGAAGTTCAAGATTATTACAATTCAGAAGAATTTGGAAATGAGCAATCGGGAAAGTCAAAAGTTGTAACTTCAGATGTGCAAGAAGTAATTGAAATGGTTATGCCATCAGTTATGCGAATTTTTACATCAAGTAAAGAATATGTTCGTTTTGTACCTCGACAACAAGAAGATGTTACAGCATCTATTCAGGCAACACAATATTGTAATTATATTGTGGATCAAAATGATGGTTTTACCTTATTTCATAATTGGTTTAAATCAGCCTTATTATTTAAACTAGGTGTATTAAAGTTTTATTGGGATGAATCTGAGGATGTCACTGAAGAAAGTTATAATGGTCTAACCTTAGATGAACTAACAATAATGGCATCTGATGACAATATTGAAATTATTGAACAAGATTCAAGACCAATAAATGAAGATATAGAGGAACAAACTGACGAAATGGGTAATGTGATTCCAATACCCATGATTTATGATGTTAAGATAAAAAAGAAAACTACATCTGGTCAGATAAAAATAATTAATATTCCTGAAGAAGAATTTTTAATTCAACGTCACACTAAAAATTTAGCAGATGCCGATTTCGTTGCTCATAGGAGGGAGATGTCAGTTGGTGATCTAGTTAGCATGGGTTATGATTTTGATGAAGTAATGCAATATGCTGGAAGTGGTGAAGAATTAGATCAAGAAGAGGAAAAGAGAAATCGTTTTGAAGATATAGATTCGGGTTCACCTGAATACAATCCAACAGATGAATCACAACGAAAAGTAATGTACACCGAGGCATATATTCGTGTTGATGTTGATGATGACAAAATTCCTGAATTAAGAAGGGTGTGTACGATTGGACAAGGCTATCATATTCTTATGAATGAGCCATTTGACCATATTCCTTTTGCCGTATGTTCACCGATATTAATGCCACACAGAATGATTGGTGTATCGTTAGCTGAACAAGTTATGGATTTACAGTTAATTAAATCAACTGTACTTAGACAAATTTTAGATAATTTATATTTATCAAACAACACAAGATTAGTAGCCGTTGACGGGCAGGTTAATTTAGATGATATTATAAATAACAATCCTGGTGGCATAATCAGGGCAAAACAACCTAATGCTGTTCAACCATTAACAACACCATTAATAGCCAACCAAAGTTTTCCATTACTTGATTATTTAGATCAGATAAAAGAATCTCGCACGGGTTTAAATAAAGCAAGTATGGGTTTAGAACCAGATGCACTGCAATCAACAACGGCAAGTGCTGTAAATCAAATTGTATCTGCTAGTCAGGGTAAGATTGAATTAATTGCACGAGTATTTGCTGAAACGGGTGTTAAGCAATTATTTAAAGGCATTTTACATTTAGTAACAAAACACGCAACACAACCGCAAATTGTTAGATTAAATAATAACTTTGTACCGATGGATGTACGACAATGGAAAAATTCTTACGACATGGAAGTCAATGTTGGATTAGGTACAGGTCAAATAAATGAAAAATTACAAGTATTAGATAGAGTTGCTAAAACACAAGAACAAATTTTACTAACTATGGGCATGCAAAACCCATTAACCAATTTATCACAATACCGAGAAACGATTGGTAAGATGTTAGAACTATCAGGGTTTAAAGATGTAGATTCATTCTTCCTTGATCCAAGACAACAACCACCAATGCAACCGCAACCAAGTGAGGCAGAACAAAGTGTTCAGGCTGATATGATGAAAGCAAAAGCAGAAATAGAATTAAAACAGAAAAAATTAGAGTCAGATATTCAACTCGCTAGAGAGAAACTAATGGCGGATATTGAATTAAAACGTCAGGAATTAAATGCTGAACTTCAATTACGAGGTCAGGCTCAAGTTCTTGGTAATAAAGAAGTTTCACAAAACTTATAAAGGAGATAAATATGAATGATTTCTTTGAAAAACTAATGGGCGGAGGACTCGGTGGTTTTCTCGGTGGTCTTGGAAATGTGGCAACGGGTTTGCCCGTAAGTCAGGTTTTTGGTCTTGAGGCATCTCCAATGAATTCTTTTGGTCAATTATTAGGATCAGGATTATTGGGTAATTTCAACAATGCTGGTCAAGCCTATATGTTAGGTGGTGGAATGGGTGGCGGTATGAATCCACAAATGAGTGCTGGAGGAATGTCCGCTATTACAGAGGCAGACATAGAAAGAGTTCCAAATGCAATGGGTGGTAGTCAAATAACTCAAGAGCAAGCGATGAGAATGTTAGAAGAAATGCAAAGGCAACAACAAGCCGTGAGTCAAAATATGATGATGCCACTAGATACAATGACAGACCCTAGAACATTGATGGGTGGTTTACTTGGTAATCAAATGTCTGGCACTATGGGTACACGTCAAATATAGATATGAATGATGATAATGACCTTCTTAAAAGAGCAAGTCAAGGCAATAAAGCAAAAGATTTGCTCAATAATGACATATTTAACAAAGTTTTGGACAGCCTTGAAAAACGTTATATTGAAGGCTTTTCAGAAAGTAAAAGCGATGATTCGCATGTTCGTGAAATTTGTTATAGACAGTTACAAGCATTGCGTAAAATTCGTGAAGAAATATCTATTTTGGTAGCTGATGGAAAATTAGCAACTGAAAAACTTGATACAATTAATAAAAAAAAATTTTACTAAAAAAGGAATAAATTATGGATAACAGCAATCCGAAAGGAACTGAACCTAATACTATGAATCAACGTCAAGCCGTTGATTACCTCTTAAACGTTAAACAAGAACCATCGCAAGATGACAATTCTAAAACGAGTCAAGAGTCAAATAATCCTGAGCAAACTGTTCAGGAACAACCAGAAACAGATATACAAGAAACAGAAAATGATGCAACTGAACAAGTTGTAGAGGAAGAAGTTGAAAGTATTGATGAATCTGAAGCAGACATGGAAGATGAAGTAACTGATGAAGTAGTTCAGACCGAGCCTGAAACATATACTGTTAAAGTTAATGGTGAAGATGTTAATGTAACTCTGGAAGAATTACAACAAGGTTATTCTCGAACATCTGATTATTCTCGCAAAACTCAGCAGTTAGCTGAACAGCGAAAACAGTTTGAACAACAACAAGCACAGATTCAAGCTGAAAGGACACAACTTGCTGAAAACTTAAAAGCGGTTGAACAATTTTTATCTAATCCAGTACCACAACCCGATCAAAATTTAATTAATTCTGATCCTAGTGAGTACCTTAGACAAAAGGATGCTTACGAAAAACATCAAGATACAGTTAAGGCTGTTAAGGATGAACAAGTAAGACTTCAACAAGCACAGCAATCAGATTTAATTCAAAACTATCAAAAAAATCTTGAGTCCGCTAAAGTCGAATTACTAGAACGAATACCAACATGGAAAAATGCAGATGTTGCAACTAAAGAAAAATTGGCGGTTGTCAACTATGCAAAACGTGTCGGATTTTCAGATTTAGAAATGCAGACGGCATCAGACCCAAGGGCGATTGAAGTTTTACGAAAAGCATATCTTTATGATAGGCTTGTGCAGAAAAATCAAGTTGCAAAGAAGAAGGTAACCAAAGCACCAAAAATGATTAAAGGGGCAGTTCCAACTTCTAAGAATGAAAGTAAGCAAAGAAAGTCCAAACAATTATTTGACCGACTTGGTAAGTCAGGAAAAATGAAAGATGCTGTAGAGTATCTTATGAACAAATAAATATAAACTATTTAACTTTAAGGAGTAAATCATGGCGATTTATACTAATTCTTCAGCCATAGGTGAGAGAGAAGACCTTTCTGATGTAATCACCCGAATTACACCAGACGAAACACCTTTATTTTCCAACATGGAAAAAGTGGCAACAAAAGGGATAAACCACGAATGGCAGGTGCAAGAACTCGCAAGTGCCGTTGATAATAATGCAAACAATGAGGGTGCAGATTATAGTTATAGTAACCCGCAACCTACTGTTCGTCTTGGCAACCAGCATCAAATCTTTGTACAAGCTGGTAGTGTGAGCAATACGCTAGACACCATCGACAAAGCAGGCAGGGATAAAGAAACGGCTTATGTCAAAGTCTTAAAAGGCATTGAGCAAAGACGTGACATTGAAAAAACTTTATGTGCATCTGTTGCAAAATCTGCATCTGATCCACGAAAGTTTGGTACGATTGAAACTTGGCTGTCGAACGTATCTTCTGCTGGAGATGCCACCGATATAACTGCTTTCGATGGTTCTGCAACTAGAACTGATGGAACTGCAAGGTCAATGTCTCTCGATCAAATTGAAACAGTTATGCAGGCTTGTTATGAAGACGGGGGCAACCCTTCGATGCTCGTTGTTTCACCATCTAAAAAAGCAACGTTCAGTGCATTAAGTAGTGGCTCAGTTGCGACAAACCAAATCCAAATGACTGCCTCAGCACCGCAAGATGCTGTTATAATAGGTTCGGTGTCAATTTTTTTGACAGATTTTGGAACTCTAAATGTCGTTATTGACAGACAAATGCAAAATGACAGAGTATATCTGTTAGACCCTGAATATGTTAAGATGGGTGCATTGTCAGGACGTTCGTTTTCAGTTAGTGATGTAGCACCTACTGGTGATGCAACTAAGTTTGCGATTGTTTCTGAAATGACTTTAATTGTGAACGCACCGAAAGCACACGGGGCAGTTTACGATTTATCGTAATAATTATAATTAGGGGGTGTAAAAACCCCCTTTTTTATGAGTAAAAAATTATGGAAAAAATAGTAAGTAAAAACGAACAAAAAACCACTAAGTTAAAATATGAAGGTGATGAAACATATATTGTTACTGAACAAAAAGTGGATCATATTTTAGATGACAATAAGAAAAAAGCCAATGCGTATGAAAAAGGCAAATTAATTGGTAACACACAAAAACATCACCAACATGTGGCTAACATTCCAGTCACATTATATTATGAATTATTAAAACGATTTGGACAGCCTGCACAAAATCTAAAGGCATGGAAGAAATATTTAAATGACCCAGACAATAGGTATTTAAGAACTGGTGGAGGTAAATTATAATGGCACTTGCAAATTATAGTGATTTAAAAACATCTATTGCTAATTTCTTAGCCCGTGATGATTTGACATCAAACATTGACGATTTTATAGACCTCACAGAGGCACGTTTGAGCAGGGAATTGTACACACGATTTGACCATGATAGGGTTACCGCATCAACTACGGCTGGTGACCAATATATTTCGTTACCGACTGATTTAAGAAGGATTGAAACCATAAGATTAAACACATCGCCTAGAAAAGTATTAGCTTACCATTCACTCAATTCATTAAATAAAAATTTTACAACTTCTGCAAATGGAACACCTCAAGCATATTCTATTGTTGGAAGTGAAATAAAATTAGCACCATCACCAGATTCAGTTATTACTATGGAAATGATTTATAGTAAAACTATTGAAGGCTTATCTGATAGCAATACATCAAATACAATCCTAACTCGTCATCCTGACGTTTATTTATATGGTGCATTACATCATGCAAGTGTATTTTTATTAGACGATCAAAAGGCACGTCAATATGATGAATTATTTACTAGAGGTATTCAGGAAATTATCGTGAGCCACGACAAAGAAAAATATGGTTCAGCCTTAGCTATGAAGGATGATTACACAAAACAATTAATAACTATTACGGGATAAAAAAATGTCAGCATCAAATTATTTAGAAAACAAAGTATTAGACCATGTGTTGGGTTCTTCCGCACTAGCACAGCCTTCTGCACTTTATGTTGCGTTATCAACGGGCAGTTTCAATGATGATGCAAGTGGAACAGAGTTATCTGGCTCTGGATATAGTCGCAAAGTGGTGACTTTTGGTACGGCTAGTTCAGGTTCTATATCATCAAATAGTAATGTTGAATTTGATACAGCTACGGGTTCTTGGGGTTCGGTGAGTCACTTTGGTATTTTCGATGCTAGTTCAAGTGGAAACTTACTATATCATGGTGCGTTTTCAAGTGCAAAAACCATAGAAGTTGGAGATATATTAAAAATTGCGAGTGGGTCTTTGACTGTTAGTTTAGATTAAGATGAATGGCTATTGTATCGCCAACACTAGAACAACTGGCTCAATATGGCAGTTTAGATTCGTTACCCTTTAGTTTAGATAATGCACAGTTTGTTGATTTTCGTGATCCAAATTTAGACCAACTAGCTAACTGGGGTGGATTAGACACATTACCTTTTTCGTTAGATTCTACGAGCTGGGAAAATGTTTTTGTACGTTTTGGCACACTAACAACGTCATCTACTTTTACTGCAACAGCCTCAGCCTTAATTGGCGAATCTGCTGACGGCTCAACCACAAGTACGTTTACAGTTACTGGTTCAGGATTACGTCAACGTACAGCTGATTCTACAACAACAAATTCGTTTACTGTTTCAGGTTCAGCTATAAGGTTAAGATTAGTTGATGATATTTTAAGTTCAGCTTTTACTACAACTGGCTCAGCAACTTTATTACGAACAGTTAATGGCATAGCACCATCTGTATTTACGTCAACTGGTTCTACTACATATATTGCTAGTTTTTCAGCAAATCAAACTGCAACATTTACGTCAACTTCAACGTCAAGTTATGAGGTCAATGTAAATGGTACAATAAACAGTTTATTTAGTGATGTAACTGAAGGATTTAAACAAGGTCAAGAATGGAGTGAAGATAGTTCTGTTGTAGAAACATGGACACAACAACTAAGTCCAGTAGAAGAATCATGGACACAAGTTTCATCTAGTACGACTGAAACATGGTCAAGTGTTACGTCAACACCTTCAGAAACATGGAGTCAAACATCATCAGGAAATAGTGAACAATGGACACAGTAAAACTAGCATTAAATGAGTGGTTGCCAGATCAACCAGAATATGCAAATAAAGGCTTAACAGTTGCAACAAATGTTCAACCTATTGTAAGAGGTTATGAAACATTTAAATCACTTAATGATTATTCAAATGCAGGTACAAATTATATAAGAGGAATATTTGCTTGTGAAGATACTTCAGGAAACGTGAAGATTTTTGCTGGCGATGAAACAAAATTATATTTATATAACAATTCAACATCAAATTTAGACGATGTATCAAAAGCTGGTGGATATACGTTAGATACAACTGACGTTTGGAAATTTGTGCAATTTGGTGATAAGGTTATTGCTGTTGCAGGTAAAGGCGAAAACATACAAGAATATGATTTAACGAGCAGTTCTGTATTTAGTGACTTAGCAGTTGGTGTAAATGCAGAGCAAATTGCTGTTGTAAGGGATTTTGTTTTTACGGGTAATAATTCAACGGGTGGTCTTAATAACGTTAGGTGGTCATCTATTGGCGATGCTACATCGTGGACAACATCACAAACAACGCAAGCTGATAATCAAGACTTATCTGACCTTGGTTCTGTTACTGGATTAGTTGGTGGCGAAGAAATTATAATTTTATTAGAAAAAGGCATAGTAGTTGGCAGGTATGTTGGCACTCCACTTGTGTTTCAGTTTGATACTATAGAATCAACTCGTGGATGTAACTTTGGCAATTCAGTTACAAGTGTTGGTAGAACTGTTTATTATTATACTGATGATGGCTTTTATGCTTTTGATTCAAGACGTGGTTCACGTCCTATTGGACATGAAAAGATTGATAACTTTTTTAAAAATGATTTTAACACGGGTTTTGCACATAAGTTATCGTCCGCAGTTGATCCAACAAATAAATTAATAATGTGGGCATATACGTCAGTTGGGTCAGTTACAAATGATAAAATTCTTGTTTACAACTATGCTTTGGATAGATGGTCTTTAGTTAATCAAGCAACAGATGTTGTTAGTTCCATTTTAACATCTGGTAGAACCTTAGAGGGATTAGCAAGTATAAGTTCTTCAATAGATACGTTGCCAGCCTCGTTAGATTCTGTTTTATATAAAGGA
>TARA_R100000231_G_scaffold2847_2_pt1 | contig 10319 bp, 13 predicted proteins | sample TARA_R100000231 | Tara Oceans TARA_R100000231 (sample SAMEA2620565) | marine metagenome | biome: marine biome (ENVO:00000447); feature: surface water layer (ENVO:00002042); material: "saline water (ENVO:00002010), including plankton (ENVO:xxxxxxxx)" | depth 5 m | reverse complement strand
GACAGCGGGATACCTGCTAAGTGACTTACCTTCTGGTAAAAAGTTCGACGTAGACAACTTCAAGCAGACAGTCGCAGAAACTGCGCGAGATACAGGCGACTTTGTTCTTACTGCTGTTACTGACCCGTTAAACCTTATCACTGCAGGCGGAGGAAGCTCTGCTAAAAACGCAATGAGCAGCACCACTAGGTTGCTTGCCCCTGCAGTCAAAGCAAACAAGCTTACAAAAGAAGCTGCACAACAAGCGGTCAAAGCGGTCGGTGAGATCGCGATAAAGCAAGCAGGCACAGAGACTGCGTTTCCTGCGGTCATGAAGGAATTACGCAAGGTTGGTGTGACATCAGCAGAAGCCAAGCGTGTTTTCGGTGCCAAGGGAGAGTTCTTAGGTAGGGGTCAGTTGCGTATCTCACTGCCTTTTTCAGAGAAAGCGTCTGTTGAACTACCGCAGCTGATTGGCAAAGAGTATGCACCGAGCAAAGCAGCACAAACTGCGTATCGTAAGGCCATCAAAGAACCTATCGAGAAAGTAACAGGCTCAAAACTGCGAGAACTATTCGACCCTACGAATCAATACGCAAAGCAAAAACAACGTGGCGCAAGAGCGATTGCACAGCAGATTGAGAAAAAGCTGCTTGATTCATGGGAAGAGATTTCTCGTATCGCACCATCTAAAGAAAGGCGTGAGTGGATAGTTCGCAATATAATTGATCCGTACGCTCCAGAGGGCGTAAGTAAGATCTCTCGCGAAGGACTGATTGACGATGCTGGTCGTTTACTGCCGCTAGAGAAGATGGACGCAGAAGCAATGCCTGCGAGCCTTGCTGAATATTGGCAGCAAACACAGCGCAAGTTAGCAGATGTTGCAGAGCAGGGTCTAAAAGGCAGCGAAGCAGCAAAGGCTAAGAAAGACATCTTACGTGCAGCTAATGCAAACCTTGACCCTCGAATGACCTTTGAGAAGAACACAAGCCTGCTTCGGGGCCTGTCAGAGAAAGAGGCAAGATGGGTTGAGGAGATCGACAAGTTCTTTAAAGAGGTACACGACACTGCTGCAGCAACAGGCTATATCGGACAGAACCGCATTGCTTTCAATGCTTGGACAGGTCGTTACTTCCCTCGCCAGTACAAGCGTGATTATGGTGTACTAGACGAAGTACCTGAAGCGTTACGTCAGCCAGACCCAACAGCACTTAGAAGTCGTCGAGGACAAGGTGTTGAGATCGGAAAAACAGCTGCAGATGTACAGCTAGAAATACCTGGTCTGCTAGATGAGGCAGCAAAAAAAGCTGGTGCGGAGCTCAATCTACTCACAACACAGAAGCGCAAGTTTGAAGAACTGTTCGAGCGTGTAGGCAAAGAAGGTTCTGAGCAGCGCACAAGAGCGCGGTTATCAGAAAAAAACAACCTAGCAAAAGACAAGGACATCTTTGACGATGTGTTTGATCAAGAGATTGCACTGCTGCGAGAGAAGAACGACGCCTTGCCTGTCAACCAGCGCATTGATGTCAATCGCATCATACGAGAGAAAGAACGCTATGATGACTTGTTGTTACAGCGACAACGGGTAACAGCTGAGGCAGACCCTTTTGCTGCAGCACCTTCTTACGTGCAGAAGATATCTAGAGGCATTGGCGCAAAAACACTAGAAGACAGCTTCGTTAGAGCATTCGGTGTTCCAAAGACCTCTGACTACGCAACTGGTGCTTTTGGTGATTACGTAGGTGATTATGTGCTCAAAGGTTTGCGCGAAGGTGAACAGCAAACGTATATGCTGCCTCGCAATATCGACAGCCTAATGCGAGGTACGTTTGACAGCACACATCAGACGTTTCGTAATTTTCTAGCTCGAGTTCCTGGCGCGAAGAGCCCTGCAGCACGTGCTATTCTCAAGGGCTTCGATTCTTATGCGCGACTTACAAACTTTTGGAAACGTAACGTACTTGTAACTAGACCTGGATATCATGCGCTCAATGGATTCAATGACACGTTGCAAATGTTTACAGACGGCATGGTCAATCCTGCGAAGTGGATCAATAAAGCACGTCAGGTATTCAACGGCAAAGGCGAGATTGTTTTTAAGCTGGATGGTAAGCAAGTCAGGTATTCTGCAGACGAGATCAAGAAGCTAGCAGAGCAATATAACCTGCCTATATCAGATATTAGTGCGACAGGGCGTCTAGAGTACGTCGGTCCTGCTGCAGCAAATAAGCGTAGGTTTATTGACGCGAGAAACGCAGAGCAGAAAGCGTTACGCAAAAAGTATAAGCAAGAAACAAAAGGCATGTCTCGCAAGGAAGCGCGAGATTATATTGCAAAGCAAGAGGGTCAGACTCCGTTATCTAAGAAAGATGTAAAAGAAGAGGCTCTTGACCGATACGTGTTCGGCACCTTTGATAAATCGAAGGACTACATTGGCATGCCGGGATTGCCAGCGAAAGCCGGTGAATGGGTAGCAAAACAATGGGAGGGGCACTCTAAGCTTGCGCACTTTATGTGGCGATTGTCTTCTGGGGATTCGCCTGCTGTTGCAGCACAGCGCACGTTTGATGTCCTGCTTGACTACCAAAACCCAAGCAAAATGGTGCAAGTTGCGCGTTGGATTTTTCCTTTTGCAACATGGATGGTGACAGCACCCAAGATGACTGCGCGTTTAGCAATGCAGCGTCCAGGCAGCGTGGCTGCAGTCAATCGTTTCTTTGAAGCACAACAGGGAACAGGCGCAGAACCGGGTAGTTACATTCGTGAGCGTAGTCCTTATTACTACCTTGATGAGCCAGGTAAAAAAGTTTTAGGCGGAGCTCGAGAGCTTATTCGTAGAGGCATTGCTCCGTTTACTGGAGAAACGGAAGAAGACATTGTAGGTACAGGCGTAGGTCCAGGCATGAGTGCTGTGTTTATGCCGAGAGAGCCTTTTGGTGAATCGCTTACGTTTCCGTTAGAGGTGTTTGGGTTAAGTTCTCTGTTTCAGGGTCGTGGATATAAGCCCAAACCAGAGCTAGCGGTGAGTGCGTCTGCTCCTTTGCCTAAAGCTCTGGGCGAATACATATTCCAGAAAGAAGCATTGACAGGCAAACCACTGCAAAGAAGTGGTCCTCTTGAGCTGTTTCCTAGTCGTATGCCTGGAGTGCCTGCGTTTCTTAGGTCGCGGCCCGCTGAGGTGATCGACGGCAGACGCGCAGAAGAGACACCGCTGTTTACGCGATATGTCCTACCGATGATTACGTCACCTGCCGGTATCCAGCTTGGGAACATGGCTACATATCAAATGGGTGGCGGTCAAGCTGGCGGTGCTCCTTTGTCTACAATTGGTCGCATCAGGGAATATGCTCCGCCAGGGCAAGTTGGAAACATTTACAGTCAGCAAATACTCAATATGCTTACAGGAATTCCGGCATACACTGTGTCGCCAGTCGATGCGTTTTATGACCAGAGTAGACAATTGAAGCAGATTAATGAACAATTGCGTAGAGCAGTTTTAGAAGCAAAGGGAATGCAGCGGTTACGCTAGTTTAGGAGGAAGTTATGGCAAGCTTTGCAAGTAGTAAACAAACAGGGTTCGGAGTTATTCTGAACAAAACAGATCTAGAAGACGGAACGGAAGAAGACACGTACGAGTTTATTGACTCTCGGTCAGCGCAAAAAACACAGTTCCAAATACTGTGCAGCGTAAACGGCAGTTTTCACGTGTACTCTAAGATGCGTGGGTCGGGAACATTCGCGCAGATTACTTCAACCCCGGTAACACACACGGGTCACGCAACAGAACCCACTGTTTATCTGGTAGATTTCCCGCTTGGCGTAAGCAAGATTACGTTTACTCCTTCTGCAACTGACGCTGCTGGCACTCTTGAGGTGCAAGCCCGCAGTATTCCGAGGAGGTAATCATGGCTAAAGTTGTAAAATTTCCAGCAGAAGGCGCGACGACTGACTTCAGCGATGAAGACATCTCAAACGTCGGCAGTATTGCGCTTGATGAAATCACAAGTGATTCTGCAACGTCGGTAACCGTAACCCTTGGAACCGATGCGGGTGACGATTTTATTGTAGGCCCCAGTAATAAGATGGTTGTAGAAGGCGACACGGGCAAGGTCGGTGTTGGCACAGCAACGCCACGTCGAGCAGTTGATGTTTTAGATGCAAGCAATCCGCAGCTCAGGTTGTCACGCGCTGATGACTCGAATTACGCGGACCTCGAAGTGTCAGCAAACAACAACTTGATTGCGTCACAAGTCGATAACATGATTGTCCAGGGTAATGATACGCATACATTTATAGCGGTTCAAAACACGAGTGCTCAGACAGATAGCGCAGTTACAAATGGACAAAGCGGTTTAACGATTGGCGTATCTGGATCCACGGGCTATGTTTACAACCGTTACGGTGGCGAGCTTATTATCGGAACAACAAACACAGAAGCTATTCGAATTGCTACGGATGAAGACGCGACTTTTGTTGCGAACCTTTCTGCGAATGGAAACGTGACTCTTGGTGACGCGGCTGATGATACGCACACTGTCAATGGTACGCTGCAGTTCGCGCAAGAGGTTTCTTCGCCATCTGCACCAGGAGCTGGGGCAGGAGGAATATTCTACGTAAAGGATGACGGTATTCCGTATTTTGTATCCAACAGCACATCAGAAACCGCTCTCACAGGCGGAGGCGGCGGAGGCATTACGGTTGTCTCGAAATCAAACACTGACAGCCCCTACACAGCAGCAGCTGGAGAATTTGTAGAGGTAACAAGCGGACCTTTTACGCTCAACCTTCCTGCTGCTACAACGGCAGGTGATGTGATTGACGTTTTCGTAAAAGACGCACTTGTCCAAGCTGTAACCATTTCTGCTAATGGCAGTGACACAATAAATTATGCAAGCGCAGATCTTAGAATTAGCGGAAATGCGCGAGTAAATGTCACATTAGTCTCAAGTGGCAACAACAACTGGTTTATCAGATAAGGAGAAAATGCAATGACACACGGATTACAAGGCAGAAAAAGCTCAATGCTTTTCAATGATTCAGATGACGAGTATCTTGCTTTAGCTAATCAAGGCTCTGGAGTGGCAAATCTTAATCCTTTAGCGTCTGACGCATTTAGTATTTCTTTGTGGTTTTACACAGACAGCACCTCTACTCATGCTCTTTTCAGTAACAGGCAGAGTACTGGCGATGGGTGGTGGCTTGGCTTGACCAGTCAAAAGCTGGATTTTAGATGGTACAGTTCGGGAGCTGGTTCAAGCGACATCACAACCTTCGACAGCGATGGTTATAGAGCTAGTCTTTACAATGGTCCGTGGAGTCATGCTGTTATTACCTATAACGGTAATGGAAACGGAACAGGTTTGAAGATGTACATCAATGCTGCATTGATTGAAACAGGACCGAGCGCAACCATAGGAACAACAACATCGTCTGATGAAATTAGAATCGGTAAAGGCTACAGTGCTGCTTCTTATAAATACTCCGGATCAATTTCTAATGTTTCTTTCTGGGATAAAGAACTGACTGAAGCTGAGGTTGATTTTATATATCATGGCAATGATGGTGGTCGTGGACCAGGCGACTTAAACTTTCACCCTGCATTCAGCAACTGTATTGGCTGGTGGCTAGCAGACCACCCTGATGATGATTCAAGTAAAATCTATGACAACACTGCCAGTAATAATAATTTTACTCCAAACAACTCCCCTACCCTTTTGAAGCTTTCTCCGTAATGCCCAGCTTCAGCAGTAAAAGCCGACAGCGGTTAGAAACCTGTCATATAGACTTGCAGACCTTGTTTCAAGAGGTTGTTCGTCGCTACGACTGCACGATTCTTGAGGGTCAACGCAGTAAAGAGAGGCAGGAGGAACTCGTAGAGCAAGGATTCTCAAAAACTCAGAATTCAAAGCATTTGCTCTCGCCATCAATGGCTGTAGATGTCATACCGTATCCATTCAAAAGCAGTGATTGGAAAAACATGAAAAGGTTTTATCACTTTGCTGGCTACGTACAAGCAACGTTTCAGCAACTTCAAGATTTAGGCACTATTGACCAGACCTATCGCCTCGTTAGCGGTCTAGACTGGGACGGTGACAACGATCTAGATGACCAGTCGTTTATGGATGGTCCACATTTTGAGTTACGCGCAAAATAAAAGGAGTGAGTCTTGTCTCAACTAAACGCAAACATTCCATACCTACAGTGCTACATACGCAAAGAATACGTAGGCCTAGATGAAGACGTTCCGGGCTATTTGTTCGGTGTCAAATCCATGCTCAACCGACCACTGCATTTCCATTTCCTTAGTAAGTTCGGCGCTACCATCTGGAACATGCCTATCTCTGCATTCGTGCATCGCCTAGATTATGACAAGCTAGACGAAGACGAAGAGACTAGGTTGCAAATGCTGCAGACGTGGGATTGCCAAAGCAATAACATTGCCGTGACTACGTTTGCGTTTCTGCAAAACAAAAGAGCTGACGTATTCTGCAGAGACAAGAAGTGGCGAACAGGGCACTACATCACAACGATTGACGATTACGAAGGCGATCTAAACGAACTCAACGTCGGCTACAGCAACGACCAGGATTCTAAATGCTATCACTTGATTGCCCTTGAAGACGGCAACTACTGCGTTCAGCCAAACAACTTATTGCGCTGGCACAATCCGGACTTTGTGATCCCCTACGACAAAGAAAACCCACCGCGCTTTGAAATATACAAGGTGCAAATGTCTAGTGAAGATGTTGATCGCTCGTACGGCAACAGCCCGTACTTTTTCTATGCGCACGACGAAGACTAAGGGCCAAATATCTGCAGCAGTTTCATTCCCGCGCCACCGGACAGCAGACCTGACGTAACCACAACTGTCAGTGCTTTATAGATGTTCTTTTTGAAGTCCTCCGTGACGCTCTTTACTTCGCTGATGTCTTTCTGGATTTCTTTCAGCGTGGTCTCCATTGAACCAACCTTGCCTGTCAGTCCACTTGTGCCTTCGGAACCGTAAAGACTTTTCCTGAGCTCCACAACGCGATCTTCGAATACTTCTATCTGAGTTTCAATACGCGCAATCCCCTGTCCCTGCGCCGAAAACTGGGCCACCGTCGTAGTCATCGTTTGTGTCAGTGTCTCGAGTTGCGCAGACAGCTTCCCGATTGACACCGACGTTTCTCTGTCCGTCATCTTCCCTTCCCTTTCCTTTCAGCGACATAAGTTCGCTTATTCTTTTTAGCTCTTCAGCAACGCCAACCAAATCAGTCAGTGTATGCTCCATATCATCAAGCTGTTGAAGCTCTGTTTTTTCACGGCAATCACGAAGATACTCTTGGACCGACATCCACTTGCTTTTGCGCCTACAAAACACCTGCGTATCAGCATGAACGCGACCTGCGCCCATCCACTCCCGCAGCTGCATCGGGCCCGAACATTCGTAGTTTTCCGCCACCCCTTTCGGTAGAAACACTACGACGTTGAGTGGGTGTTCCAGCGCAGGCACGTTCATCGTGTGAACAATACGCCGAGTGCTACTCCTACGCCAAGCCCTAACGCGCTTGCACCCGCGAGCACGGTAATAGACTCCCACCAAGTTACTGGTTTATCTTCAGGTAGCTTCGGCACAAAAAGGGTTTTCACCACAGTTGCTGTGCGCACTTTCAACTTTTGCGTACAAGCATCAAACTTTACTCGCTCTTCTCGAGCTCTGCCTTCCCACACAACTCCAGCTTCATATAGTTCGTTCTCGCATGCAGTCATCACCCGCGCTGAACACGCAGACTGCGCTATTGCGTGAGTAGGCAGACAAGTCAGTAACGCTAGACCAAATGCAAATTCTTTTACCATTCCTGTTTCGTCCTCGATAAAAATGATTCTGGATTCTTCTCTTTCTTTCGACGCACTGTCTGCTTTTTTATAGCAACGCGCTTGGCTGAAGCGGACGTATTGATTTTCGCGTCTTCTTTCAATAGTTCCTTCGCGATCATATCGGCGTATCTCTCCTGCCTCTCGTGCTCCTGGTCTCTGCCTTCGATAACGTAAGCCTTTCGCAGTCCAAACCAACCTGCGAATAAACCGAGTGATCCGAGAAGTACCCCTATCCATGTCATGTCTGCGTAACCACTTCTTCTTTCTCAACGATCTCCGTCTCGAGAATTGCCGGTCGAACTTTGGAGTCAACATATCCCTGTGCCCCGATCAGTCCCGCACCTGCAGCGCCAGTAGTGCCGCCCAGCACGGTCACCATAGACTGCAGTACATCGGGATGAACTCGCGCCAATATTCCTGCCGCAATCAACCCAGTAGTCATAACGACTAGCAGGCAAAACGCTAAAAACTTCTTGCTGCGGAACCATGGTTTTTCAATCTCTTTCATACGTCGAATATACAGCAACTTCACAGATCATCCAATTTTGCAATGATGCGCTTACGCTCCAGTGCTCGAAACCCTGCATCATCTGTCACCGTCAAATGACTGTCCTTGCCTTGCAGTTCACCCGCAGGCGCTTTCGTAGGCTCGTACGCTGCTCCATTACACTTCTCTCGCGGACCGTCTTTACACATCTTACAGATGTAAGTGTCGTCTTTATCAATCGGTGCCGTGTAATGCAGACCCATGACCAGGCTTCCGTTAAGAAGACAGCCCTCCGGCACAATGCGCATCTCTTTCGCTAAAACCAACTGCTTGTCACGCGGATCAGCCTCAGTGAAATCGAAGTAGTTACTCATCGCGAGCCTGTAAAGAACTATAAATTACAGTTTTTTCAGCGCCGTGTTTTCTAACTGCGTTTTCTAGAATGGCTTCACCATACTGCTTGTCACTCAACGAAAAAACATACCCTTTAATCGTTTTATGCGTCTGTTCACCATTGTAACCATGCGCGATCATGTAAGTCATAATGTCGCCAAGACCTTCACAGACCTCCCAAAACAGCGCTTGTGACGCGATTGAATCTAAACAATAACCAACCCTTTTTTCATACATACTCAGTGCTTTTCTGATTTTTCTGATACCCACATCGGAACACTCAAATTCCGTTGCGGTTTTTTCATCGCGATCAGCTAGCTGCAGTTTATCCAAAATACTCATGCTTTATCCTCACCATTGTTTGCTTTGTTTTTCTGCGCAGGTTTCCTTCTGTTTTTTTTACCAACACACTTTTGACTTCGATGACGAAATCCTCCGTAACTTTTTTCATAAAACTCAGAGCGATCACGCCACTCCTGACAGTATATGCAGAAATTTTGATTATCCTCCATTTTTACAACCACTTCTTCAATGGGAATACCAAATCTGCTTGCTATCTGCTTGTAATACCGAGGGTAAACAGGTCTGCCCGCAATCACGTCGCGTATCAATCGCACGTCAACATGCAGCCTTCCGGCCAAATCCTTCATTGTCATATCATCATTAATTCGGTGTAAATGCTTTATCCTGTCTATTAGTTTATTGGTTTCTTCCAACGGTGACATTTTTTAGTTCCTCTCTTCTTATCGGATGTAAATAACGCTCTGTAATATCAGAGCTTGAGTGTCCAAGCAGACACGATATGTTTTTTTTAGGCAACCCTTGTGCATACCAAATCGACGCACGACTATGCCGCAACTGGTGAGGAGTTATCTTCTCCACATTGACAACCTTGCATGCCTTGCGAAGTTGTTTACGCACGGTCTCTGGATGCGGTAACTGAGATAATGCGACTTTCCGCAAAGCTTTTCTGGCCTCACTGCAGATATCCACCTCTCGACCCTTCGCGTTCTTTGTACGCTCTTCGTCGCAACGTACATGCAGTATGGATTCATGAATGTCCTGCAGGCGAACACGATACAGTTCTTCTATCCGCAGTCCAGTCAGCCACAACGCATACACAATATTGCGATACACAGGACGCAAGTTCAGTTGCTCAATGTCACTACGCATCACAACATGCACGTAGTCTTGCGTACGCTGAGAGCCTTTTGGTCCGATGACATGCTCTGCAGGATTACTGCTGACCAGCTTCTGCTTGATGCAAAACCTGAAAAACGTACGCAGTTTTACAAGCTCATCCTTCACAGTCGTAGGCCTGACTTGCTCATTGCGTAGCGCGATAAACCGCTCAACATCTGCCTGCTGTACCGCAGATAAATGCTTGTGACCAAGGAGCTCACAGAATCCAGACATCAGTCTCTGCTTTGCGCGTACAACCTTGTCTCTGTTATCACTTACCTCTTTGCTTTGCTTGACCCAGAGCTCTGCAGCTGCAGCCAAAGTGACTGAACGCTGCGGCTGAAACTTAGCCGCAAACTCTTCGTATGCTTGATGTACGCATGCAATATCACATTCAGTGACCATATGCTTCGCGCTT
>TARA_R100000231_G_scaffold27911_2_pt1 | contig 10339 bp, 2 predicted proteins | sample TARA_R100000231 | Tara Oceans TARA_R100000231 (sample SAMEA2620565) | marine metagenome | biome: marine biome (ENVO:00000447); feature: surface water layer (ENVO:00002042); material: "saline water (ENVO:00002010), including plankton (ENVO:xxxxxxxx)" | depth 5 m | reverse complement strand
GTGCTATAACGCTTGCTAATGATTGTGTTGATTCTGATGAAATAGCTGACGGTGCGGTTGACAATGTTCATCTTGCAAATAGTGCGATAACTATTGGTGGCACATCTACTTCTTTAGGTGGTACAATTACAGCACTAACAGGTTTAACTGATTTAGATTTAACATCTGGTAACAAAACAATATTTGATGGCGTTGGTTCTAACACTCTTACAGTGGGTGCTTCTGGAACCACAGTTGTAATACCTGGAAATTTAACAGTTACAGGTGATACAATATACAGCAATGATACTATTAGAATTGTAGCAGATAATACTTTAGAGTTTGAAGGTGCCGCTGGTACTTCTGCTACTCACGAGCTAAAACTAACAACAGGTGTTTTATCTAATGATAGAACAGTTACTTTACCAGATGCTAGTGGTACTGTGGCTTTAACAGCTAATTTACACGCTGTTGTAACTCTTGCAGGAAAAGACTATTTATCAATAAGTGGCCAAGAGATTACCGCAAATCAAATTGATTTAACTGATGATGTTACAGGCGTTTTACCTGTAGCTAACACAGCTGCTAAAGTAACTTCTATTGTTGCTGGTGATGGAATAGATATTTCAGGTGGTACTGGAGATGTTACTGTTAGTGCTGAAGCTGCTAGCTCCTCAAACGCTGGTATTGTTACGTTAGCTTCAGACGCAGATGCTAAAACAGGTAGTGGAACAGGTATTATTAGTGTTTCTCAGTTAGCTGCAAGAACAGCTGTGGCAGATATAAACGCTACTCTTGTAAATCAAGCAAGCAACAAAAGCGTTAGATTAACTCATAGTTTAGGAACTACAGATGTTCATATAACTATATACGACCCAGAAACTGAAAAAACTGTATACGCAGATGTTAGTAGAACTACAAACGGCTCAACAACTTCAAACAACGATGTTTTTATACAATTTGGAACGAATTTAACAGGTAACTTAAGAGCTATAATTACAGCTGTACCTGGTGGAACTTCAATTACTGGTGGAAACATTACTTACAATTAGTAAACAATTAAATTAAATTAAATGGCACAAAAGTTTTTAAGTGATATAGACGTCGTAGGTAGTGTTTCTACAACAACACTATCAAGCGATTCGTGTGATATATCTACTTGGCAGCTTAATAAAAACAAACTTTTTTCTGTTGGTAGTCAAGACACTTCACCTGAAGCTATATTTTTCAAAGACGATGGTACTAAAATGTATGTACTTGGAAGATCAGGTGATGATATTGACGAGTACACACTATCTACAGCTTGGGATCTAGCAACAGCTTCTCACACTGGAGATTCAGATCAGCTTTCTGGGCTACAAGATTCACCAGCAAGCGAGAGTAACCCTTATGGTATGTACATATCGCCTAATGGTTTAGAAGTCTATATAGTAGGTCATACTGCAGATCAAGTTATACAGTACACGATGACCACTGCTTGGGATATATCAACAGCATCTTACACTAGAGAGCAAAGTTTAACCGTGTCAGGTGGTGCAACGTATCAAAATCCTCATGGTATAAACTTTAAACGAGATGGTACTATGTTTTGGGTTGTTAGTCACACAATGGACACCATACAGCAATACACTTTGTCTACTGCTTGGGATGTTTCTACTATAAGTGTAGGCAACAGTTTTTCTTTAATAGACTTTTTTAACTTTGATTCTCTATCTGGTGGAACAATAACTGGTGACATAGGTAGCGCTGAAGACATATGGGTTAGTGAAGATGGAACAAAAGTATGGATTCCAGACGCTACATTTGACACAATACACCAACTTAATTTATCAACACCTTTTAATATAACAACTGCTACTTATGCCGGTGCAACAGGTCCTAGAACATCAGTTCAACAAGGTGAAATAGGTGGTTTATATGTAGGAGAAGACCAAGGACTAGCTTTTACAGTTTCTTCTAGTGGTGATAGTGTAAGACAGTATAATTTTAGTGGTCTTGTTTTTAGTAATACTAATAATAGTTCTACTGGTTTTAAAACAGGCGTAGGTATTGCTGGTGATTTAAACGTTGCAGGTGGTATAACTGTTTTTAAGCCAGCAATATTTTCTAATACGTTAGCAACTTTTTCTACATTTAGCAGTTATGGCACATCAAACGTAACACATACTAACGGTGGTACTGTAAATATTTTAGACGGTACAAGTTATACTGGTGAAGTGCTAATGGATATGGCCACCAACGTTTATTGGGGAGCTAATGGCACAGATCAATCAACGCAATATTATCACAACTTAAATTTTGCTAGACCTAGAAGTGGTGCAAAAGTATGTTTTAATATTGGTACTAGAACACAAACAGACGGAAATTCTGAGGATCACACTGGTATTGTAGATATAATATCAAAAGCTCAAACATTTACACATTCTGGCTCTTTATCTGTAGGTAAGTTTTTACGAGTTACCGGTAATGCAGATTTAGAGCTTTTTAATTTAGGGGGTACAGTTATATTTAGCGATACGTTTACAGAAACTAACACAACAGCTTTAGATAGTCACACGCCTGATACAGGTGCTGGTTGGACAAAAGTATTTGATTCTAGAAACGGAGCTGGTGCGGTGTGGAACGTTGTAGGTGGCGGTGGAATAGCTCAAACCAGTATTAGTGATTCTAGTGATGGTCTTATATATGTTTGCGATACTTTACCAACCTCTGCTGATTACGAAATAAAAGTTGATTTTCTTAGAAGAGATAGCGGTGACGATGTATTTCATATAATATTTAAATATAAAGATGCTAATAATTTCTTTTATTTACAATGGTCTGCAAGTTACAGTAGCTATGCTAAAGTAAGAAAAGTTGAAAACGGTACTCATAGCGATGTAGTATCAAACTTTAACTACGGAGTAATGAATAGCACGAGTGATAATCTAGCTACATCGTTAAAGCTTAGGTTTATTGATAACACAATAATGGTTTGGGATATAGACTCAAATGGTTTTCAAGCGTTTAGAGGTTCTTATCCTGTAACTGATTTTACTAATGATGGTAACGGTGGCACGTTCCACAAGTTTGGTATGGGTATTGGTGCTATAGACGGTGGTGGCCACGATCTTACAAACACTTGGAAGATAGATAAATTTGAGGTTAAACAATTAAGCTCAGCCGCCACGCTAAAAGCTTCTACAATACATTACATAGAAAACGGTGATGTAGGTATAGGTACTAGTAGCCCGACTGCTAAATTACATTTGTATGACTCTGAATGTAACATAAAACTCGAAAGCAGTCATGGTAGATCTTCTACAATAAATCAAGGTGGTGGTCATCTTCATATAAATGCTAATCACGCTAATGGTGTAGCTTTAAATTATGGTAACACAACCCATAAAGGTTTATTAGCTTTATATGATAATGAAACAGCTGCAGTTACATTAAAAGCAAGTGATGGAACTGGAACATTTAGTGGTCAAGTATCGGCTGGAACACATTTCAAATTACAATCTGGTGGTAAATTATATAGTAACGCAAGTAATGTTACTTTGCAATCAGCGGCAGACTCATATTTAGGTTTTAATATTAGTACAGCTGAAAAAATGAGATTAAATAATACTGGATTAGGAATTGGTACTACAAATCCAGCAACTAAATTACACGTTGTTGGAGGTTCTTCAGGTTATTTGTTTAGAGTGACAGGTACAAACACATTTAACGTATATGATCCTGGGTCATCTGAAATAGGTATTGGTTCTGGGGTTGGGCAAAAATTAAAATTATATGCTGCTGATTCTTTAAATAATGGTATAACTATTGATACTGACGGTGACGTTGGTATAGGCACGACAGCCCCGAGCGCTAAGTTAGATGTGGTTGGTAATGCTGAGATATCTGGTACTTTAACTATAGGTGGTGATTTAAAACTAGACTTAGGCGATAATATAAGATTTGGTAATCAATTAGCCATTATGAAAGAAAGCAATGGTGAGTTAAAGCTTTACGGTGGTACAAATTCTACAGATGGTGGTTTTGAATTGTTTACTTGGAATGGCAGTGCATACGAATCTGCTTTTACTTTAAAAAACAGTAAAGATGCAAATTTTGTTGGAAAACTAGGAGTTAATCAAACAAGTCCAGTGTATACATTGGATGTTGGTGGTAATGTAGGTATTAGAGGAGGTGGTCAAACCACAAATCAACTGTTTTTAAATAACGGAAATGTTGTAATTTCTGGAGACGCAAATAATCAATTATTTTTAAAAGCAAATGATACTGGTGTTATTGGACTTTACACTGCAGGAACTGAAAGAATTAGAGTTTTAAATGACGGTAAAGTTGGTGTAGGCACTGCAAACCCATCAAAAACATTTAGCGTAAATGGTACTCTACAGTCAACTGGTGAGGCGTTTTTTAATAACTTTGACATAACAAACACAAGTTCTACTTCTAGATTTAGAAGTGGACATATTGTTCATTTTAACACAAATAGAACAATAAATCTACACACTAGTTCAGAAGATTTTTATATAAAAAACGGTGAAACCGGTAAAGACATACTACTTCAATGTGACGACGGTGATGGTGGTATATCAACATATATAAGATTAGACGGTAGTGCTCAAACAGTTGAAATAGCACCTGTTACAAATTTTGCTAGTAATGTTAGTGTAGCTGGTAATTTAGTTTTAGGTTCTCACACTGTATCAACTGATAACGCAAAAGTAGCTTTTAATAGTAGAGTATCAGGTTCAACACCAACTGGCACTAACGATTTTACAACTAAATCATATGTTGATCTTCAAATATCAAACTTAGTAGATTCTGCTCCAGGAACCTTAAACACATTAAACGAATTAGCCGCAGCGTTAGGTGATGATGTAAACTTTAGTACAACCGTTACAAATAGTATAGCTACTAAACTAGCTTTAGCTGGTGGTACAATGTCTGGTGCTATTGCAATGGGTGATAATAATATATCTGGTGTTGCTAATTTATTTATTAACGCTGGTAATTTATCTATAACTGGAGACGGTAGTCATGCGGTTACTTTAACACAAAGTGGTAGTGGTGATTTTACTATTGATGCTCCTGATGATATTAGATTAGATGCAGGTGGAGGTGATCTAGTTTTAAAAACTTCAGGAACTGAATATGGTAGAATTAGTTCTTTTTCAAATAATTTAAGATTAACTTCTTCTGCTACAAATGCAGATATTATTTTACAGCCTAATGGTACGGGTGATGTAAGTATTTCATCTGATGTTGAAATAGCTGCTACAAAGCATTTATATTTTGATGGTGGTGGCGATACATATATAAAAGAAAACGCTCCTAACAACTTACAATTTGTAGTTGGTGGTAATCAAAAACTTGTTTTAGGTAACTCTGGTACTACACATAATCAACATTTTAAACTTGGTGATACTAATGAGCTGCAGTTTGGTACTGACGTTGATGCGCAGTTTCAACATACGGGTGGTGGTTTGTTTTTAGATAACAAAACTGGTAACTACACTTTTCGACAAAAAGCTGAGAATGCTGATATAGTTTTTCAAGGAAATGATAATGCTGGTAATAGCACATCAGTTAATATAACTGCACTGACACTTGACATGTCAGATGCTGGCGCTGCATACTTTAATTCTTGGATATATACTTCTGGTGGTGGTATAGGTAGAGACGCACACAACACTATAGATTTTAGTACTGATAACCAAATTGTTTTTAAAACAGACGATACAACCGCTTTAACTATTCACGCTAGCCAAAACTCAACGTTTGAGGGTGATATTACTAATAACAATGCGGCAAGCTCTCGTACACTTAGTTTAAGTGGTGGTTCAAATTTACGAGGTAGCAATCATTTACTTTTACAAGCAGACGCAAGTTATGTTCATATAAAATCACCTAACAATCAACTGTTTATAGATGGTTCAGCACATAATTTTAGAAATAGCGATGCTAGCTCAACCTATTTTCTACTTACTTCAAGTAATGCAACTTTTTATACTAGCTTAAGACCATCTTTAGACGGTAATTTTAATTTAGGAAGTAGTAATTTAAGATTTAACAGTGCTTACTTCATGGGTGTAAGCGCTACAAGCAGTGTAACAACACCTTTGCTACAACTACAAAACAAGATTACACAGCTAAATAAAGCGCAAACAGCATACCTTGATACTTTTGTAAGAGATGCAAGTGGATCTGAAGTAGTTACAAATTTATCTAATATAGGTACTATAGCTTCTGGCGCAATAACATCTACTGGTAAAATACAAGGTACAGAAATAGAAGGTACTAGTTTAGATATAAATGGAAATGCTGACATATCTGGAAATGCAGCTATATCTGGTACGTTAACCGTTACAAACAGTTCACAATTTAACGATCCAGTAACAATAACTGGTCCGGCTAGCGCAAGTGCAAGTGGTGTTCTTGATATTAGAGATGATAGTGGTGACACTAGCTTGAGATTTGGTGGTAACAGCACATACAGTTGGATTCAATCGCATAGTAGTAAACCGCTAAGAATTAATGAACTTGGTAATGCTGTTGTATTTGGATCTGGTAATTTAACTTTAAACGGATCAACAACTATAAACAACACGTTAAACGTTAATTCCAGTACTACAAATTTAATTGCAACTTTTACTAGCTCTGATTCTATTGGTGAAATTAGAATAGCTGATAGCTCTAAATACACAAGATTATTATCTGTCGGCAGTCAATTTAAAATAATGCCTAATGATGGTGTTGAAACAGTTGTGTTTGATGGTACTACAACAACGTTTAATGGAACTGTTACGGTAGACAGTAACGCTGATATAACAGGAAATTTAAGTTTAGGAGGTATTGTCATGGATGGCAACACTATTACTGGTATAGATGACAGCGGTGAGTTTACAGATAATGATAATCATATAATGACGTCTGCTGGTATACATGATAAATACAGTTTTGCTAGCTTTAGCGTTATAACTGGTAGTGGTAGTTACGATGATAATTTTGTTAGAGGTGGTTATAGATTTCAAGGTTCTGCAAATGGCCCAACTACTTCTCATTCTACGGGTTTTACTATAGTAGAAGACAGCGGTGGTTATGGTTTTCAAATGGTTTCTTGTGGTAGCGAAAACAATACAGATAAACTATATTATAGATACAAAGGTGCTCCAAACAGTACGCCACAAGAGTGGCAGTCAATAGTAAGTAAAAGCTTTGGTGATGGTAGATATGGTAAAATAGCAAGTCCAACGTTTACAGGAACACCCGCTGCACCTACAGCAAGTGCTGGGACAAACACAACTCAAATAGCAACAACTGCTTTTGTTAGTACAGCTGTATCAAACCTAGTTGACTCAGCACCTGGCGCATTAAATACACTAAACGAATTAGCTGCGGCATTGGGTGACGACGCTAGTTTTAGCACAACTGTTACAAGCAGTATAGCTGGAAAAGTAGCTAAGTCAGGTGATACGATGACAGGCACGTTAACAATTAATACTACAGCCGATAATAGACTTGATTTAGTAGTTCCTAGCGAAGGTGACACCTCTGATTGGAATTATATTCAATTTAAAGGTTCAGACGGTATTAGAGATTCTTATTTTGGAACTAAAAATGATGGTACGCCTATTTGGAGTAATAATGATAGTAGTAATAAAATTCAGTTAAATAGTGGCACCGTTAGTTTTAGCAAGCCTATTATAGTAAGTGGTGAAGTAGAAGCTACAGCGTTAGACATTAATGGTAACGCCGATATATCAGGTAATTTAGCTATTGGCGGATCTGTGACTAGTAACACAACATTTACGGCAGATGTATTCGTTCATCACAATGATGGATTACAACTTGGAGATACTGGTAACAACAGTACAGCAAGAACAACTTTAACTTCTTTTAATGCTGCTGGTAATTCACGTATGAAAATTAAAGGTGGTAATTATATACACTCTGTAGCTTTTGAAACTAGTTGGAATACTTTTGAATATGCCGAGCTTTTATCATCTTACAACGGATCAGATACAACTTGGAAATTAAAAAAATCAGATACAAATGGTAATGTAGCCGCAACAACAACTATATCTACAGGTACATCAACTTTTGCAGGTCAAATTACAGCTACTAACTTATTAGTAAATGGAGGTAGTATATCAAACACAAATGGAGTTCAGTTAGCTTATAGTAGTAATTATGCACAAATGCAGTTGAACGGTAGTACAGGTTCTTTTATAGACTTTTCAAACTCAAGCACAGATTATAAAGGTAGAATAATATATACGAACTCAGACAATAAGTTTAAGTTTTATACAAACGCTACACAAGCTTTAGAAATTAATAGTTCACAAAACGCAACGTTTGCAGGTGATGTAACTGTTAATGGTGGTGATATATATTTAGCTTTATCAGGTTCAACACAAAGAGCTGTAGCTTCTACAGGTACTAATAGTTTACAAGTTGGAGATGCTGGAGTTCAAAAGCTAAGATTTAAAAATGCTGCTGGAGTTTCTTTAGATATAGAAGCTAATGGTAACGCAACTTTTGCAGGTGACGTAACTTTAGGTAGTTATACAGGTGATGATACAGGTGGTAGCGGGCAAACTGCGGGGGTTGGAACGTTAAGTATATTTGAAAATTCCGGTACATCTGCTTTATTTTTAGGTGTTAAAAATGCTAGTTATGCTAATAGAGGTTGGGCATTTAAAGCAACAGAAGTAGGGGTTAACTCTAAATTAGAATTAATAGAACATGGTTTATCAGGAACTAGATTAACAATTGCTAGTGGTGGTGACGCAACCTTTGCAGGTGACATTTTATTGGCTGATCAAAAGAAAATAAAACTTGGCGATGGAAATGACTTTGAAATATACCATAGCGGTAATCATAGTTATATAAGAGACGTTGGTACTGGTTCTTTGTATTTACAGACAAATGGCTCGGGTCTATACATACAAGACACAGACGGTAATGCTATGGCTCAGTTTACTGACGGTGGTGGAAGTTTCTTGTATTATAATCATAATTTAAAACTATCAACAACAAATACTGGTATAGACGTAACTGGAGAAGTTAAAGGTGATAGTTTAGATATAGATGGTAACGCTGATATATCTGGTCACTTATCTGTAGACACAGTAACTAATTCAACAGTTGACTTAGATAAATTTTTAGTTATTGATTCTGGTAACAGAATTTATTATAGAACTGGAGCACAATTGCTTTCAGATATTGGTGGTGTTGCTAGGTCAGGCGATACAATGACAGGTGAGTTAACATTAACTGGAGATCCAACAAATGATTTACACGCGGCAACTAAACAATATGTTGATGAAGCTGTTGCTAGCGCAGGTGGCGGTAGTAGTTTTACAGATATAAATGTTGCTGGTAACATAATACACACGGGCGATACTAATACTAAAATAACTTTTGGAACAGACACTATAACTTTAGGTACAGGTGGTAACGCGCAGCTAGAATTATACTCTGATGACGTTGGTATTAAAGATAATTTACAAATGACTAGCGCGGGCGCACAGATACAATTTATAGCTCATGCTGGTGGTAATAATGAGGGTATAACATATAAAGATACTGGCGGAAGTTTTAGGTATGCTATGTTATTTCCAGGTAGTAATAAGGTTGCTATTACAAATAGAGCTGCTAATGGTAAGGTTGAAATAAGAGCAAATAACTCTACATCTGGAGTTAGTGGTGAAGGTGTAACCGCAGAATTTGCTAGCGATAAAATTACTTTCAATAAACCAATACAGTTAGCTTCTGGTACTACACCTGATGATCCGCCATCTGGTCAAGCTGTAATATACTTAGATGGTCAAGGTAATATAAAAGCAAAAATAACTGGTGAAGAAGAAACTGTAACAAGAACTTTAGCATCGTTTGAAGGATAATAATAAAAACTAATTAACATGGCATACGGACTATATCAACTTACGTCAAGCGCTACACTGATAGAAAAAGGTAGTGGTAGAGGAGTTATAAAAAGCATAACAATATCTAATGGTAATTCTTCTAACGAAGTTACTATAGGATTATATTATAATGAAGGTACTACAAAAACTTATATTATAGAAAATTGTTATATACCTGTTGGAGCGTCTTTAATATTAGATAAAGACTTGTCGTTTGACAATACAATATTAGATTTAAAAATAGATATATCAGGTACAAGTCCTGATGTTAGTATAATTATAAAGTAATGATAAGCGAGCATATAAGCAATAAAGAAGGTGTGTATAGCAGAACAGCGTTACGACTTGGAATAAACAATAAGCCAACAACAAAACAATTAAGAAATATGGAGTTGTTAGCTAATGAAGTATTTGAGCCATTACGTACTTATGCGAATGGT
>TARA_R100000231_G_scaffold2156_5_pt1 | contig 10372 bp, 16 predicted proteins | sample TARA_R100000231 | Tara Oceans TARA_R100000231 (sample SAMEA2620565) | marine metagenome | biome: marine biome (ENVO:00000447); feature: surface water layer (ENVO:00002042); material: "saline water (ENVO:00002010), including plankton (ENVO:xxxxxxxx)" | depth 5 m | reverse complement strand
TAATCTGTAAAACCCCCTTGTGGCACTGCTGGCACACCTGTAAATCTGTTTGCTACACTCATGCTGTCCTCAATCCATATGGGGTCTCACCTATATGTATCGCCCGTATTCTTGACGAACCAGATACCCCCACTTCAAATGTATCACTTCTGTACCCGCTTGGCAATCTAAATACTTCGTCAGAACTTACTGTTCCTTGAAATATCAATTGTTTGTCAACGAACAATTTAAAAGTTACTGGCAGCACACCTGTCAAGTCTAGTGGAAATCTAGTTTGCCCATCAGCATTTATAGGGTAAGCGTTTAAAGTACCAATATTATTTACAGCTGTACCTGCATCTGTATAGTCTGTAGGCCCATTTAATGTACCTAGCTGTATACTTTTAGACCATACACCATTATTAAAAGCAGGTAATGTATTGTTAAAAGCTTGTATATTCTCAGCCTCAGCATTAGGTGTTTCAAAATCTGCAATAACTCTAGCAGCACCAAGATTCATAAAATCTTTAGTTACAATAGTTTTTGACTTCCATTCTAGTGGAGAAAGAACTTGTTGTTTATTATCCCACTCAAAAAGATTACCTTGGTTATCACCAATGTAATACATAATTCCTGTTTCATAATCAGTACAGGCAGCAGTAAATGTATAGTTTATACTTACAAAAAATCCGCCTACTTTATCATCTCGTTCAAAGATAAATGATTCACTAGAGTGAGAACCAAAATACTTGCCGTTGTAATAGTGGCCAATAAGAGTAGCAGGGTTGAGTTCTTCATTCCAAGTATCCCAATCGTGAATAAGTTTAGTAACAAGGTCTATACCTTGTGAGGGTGCATAACTAGCAAGACCACCATGCGTAGCCCACACAACTGCATAACCCATATTAACAACAGATTTTTTAGCAAGGCATGGATATAATGTATCAATACGAGCAGACACCATAGTAGCAGGGTCGTTACCTGAGACTTGATATGGATACTCTTTTGTAAGTACAAGAATAAAACCTTGTATAGGTTCTACAGATACAATGTCAGAATCAAACGTTAATCTAAAACGTTCAGGCCAAGCATGAGGTTTATCAGGAAAAGAAAAACATAACTGATTATCAAAAAACCCAACGAGAATATTATTGTGTGCTGCACGAATCCCTTTCATACCGGAAGGTGGTGGGTCATTATCTTCAGAATCTAATATCCTAGATAAACCGGATATAAGAAAATCATCTACAAAAGTAAAACTACCTCCATCACCCCAATAACGTGGAGATAAATCTAAATTTTCAGAAACATCATGGAACACAGTACCGTTGGTATCGGCAGTTTCAGATATAGCATTACCGCTATCAGAAAACGTAAATGAATATTTATCAACAATAGAAGCTACGGAAAACTCACCATTCATACTGCCACTATCTGTAGTCATACCAGACAACTTAAATCTATCATCTACAATAAAATTATGTGGCTCTGCTAAAGTTAGTGTAACTACACTACCAGCTCGTTTTACTTTGGTAGTAGTTGTTGGAAACCATAAAGTAGACAATAAAAAATATTCTGTTGCTGCTGAAGAAACAACAGTTCGGTATAGCCGTATACCCCGTATAAAATTTTGTGCAGGCACAGAAGGTTTTGCAGTAGGTAAGTTAGTTACATTTACAGTTTGACCTTCTTTTATATATACCTCGTTTGATGGTAGAGATGGTATAGCTTCTTCATCCCAAGGTGTAACCCATGTATAAACATATGTTCTAATCTGTGTATTACCTGCAAGTTCAGAACGACCTGTTGTGTTTGCAGTTTTAGATACCTGATCACCGGGGCTAAAGTATGTAAAGTCGGTAGCATTTATAACTGTAACCTCTACGTTAGTAGCATTAAAACCTTTAGCTTCGTCTGACGTACCAAAATCTCTAACTGACACAACATTACCTGAGCGTAAGTTGTGAGATGATCCCCCGTAAAATGTTGCAGTATTACCACTATCTCTTTCATAGTGTGTCGAGCTTACAACATTAAATGTTACAGCAGTAGCTGTTGGAGTTGTTTCAGGTAGTGGCAAGCCAAGATCATAATAACCATTAGTTACCGGATATGGTGCGCTTCCGTCAGTAGCTAAATCATAATTAGATACTTTAGGTGTACCATCACCTGTATAGTAAAATCTTTGTTCAGTATCTTCTGTGTTAGAGGTAGTTGTCCAAGGTGCAGACGCAGTAGCAATATCTACATCATTGAGGTATGTAAGGAATACATTGTTACCGTTAGTAGGATTAGTAAGCTTATATAGTGTTTGAATTGTGCCCGTTCGCCCGACATTCTCAACAAGCTTCGGAGTCCTATAAGGTATAAGATCACCAGAATACAGTTTAACATTGAAAGCATTTTGGGCAGCTCCATCAGGAAGTAACTCTGAAGATACTTTTGGAGCTTCGCCTAAAAACTTTGTTAGCTTTACTGATCCCATTATTCCTCAACCATTTTTAATGCAACTTCTGTTGCTTCGTCATTCCTTCTAGTCCAACCTTTGCCAAATGTGTCAAAGTGATTTAGACCCTCATAGAAAGTTTGCCTTATTTCTTTAAACTTTTCTATCATAAATTTTGTATCTTGTCCTGCAACAAGTTTCAGTGTCTTTGGCCCTATCACACCGTCCGGCTCAGCGCCACAACATTTTTGTATACCTTTAGAACTTCTACTAACTCCACTATTAACAGCCCAATCAAACGTAACATAGTCCAAACCGGAAGGTAATTCATCGCATCCTGCTTTTATCCAGTAGTTATTAAGATATATTGGAGCAACATCTTCTGGTGTAAGCTTCATCATATCTTGTTTGTTAACTTCGTATCCTAACCAATCTTCATAAACTTTTTTAGTAACTCCAAGGTTTGTCATACCCCCCGGATCACGTTCGTGATTTACGAAACCTCCTTCGTGTTTCAACATTAGTTGTAATGATTTATCAAAATTTTCTCTCATTTAGCTAACCTATCCATGTGTGCATAAATCCTACCTATAACTTTATCAAGATTTAATAATTCGTTTTGCATCATACTCACCAGTGCTTGCAACTCTACTACAGTGACTAAGACCCATGTCGATAAACCTAGTAAAACAGTACCTAAAAAAGGAACTAGCCACTTATTATTTTTCATATAGTTACTTAGTTAATCCTTTCTGCTTTTCATATGTTCTGAGTGATCCGATTCCGAGCATGCCGCCGAGAACGGTTAAAAGTGTACCCATATCAAATTCCGGCAAATCTGGTAGCTCTACACCAGATGCTGCACATACAAATACAACTAAATCTTTTACGATAAAATGATAGGCAAAAGCAATCGCGCAGACCCACCCAACAGCTGGACGCCAGCCGCCCTTGAATATTGACCCACTTGCTGCCTCAGCTTTATTTACTTCGATTTGAGCCAATGCAATAGCTTGTGCATGTTTTTCAGACATGGTAGCTATTTCGTGAGCCAACTTTGCTTTTTGATCTTTGTCCTCTATGAACTTATCAAGTAACCCAGTTACTGGCCCTATTAATGCTTGTAGCATATACTCTCCTTTCAATGGTATATTTCAGTACCATTTCTTACTTTTTGCAGTTTACATACAGCTGTAATCTTTTGTTTCTTCTCACCCGGTACAGGTGGTTGATTCATAATCTTACTAGCAAAATACCTACATCTATTTACATCATACCAATATGTTATTGGTGGTTGTAAAGCAGTTCCGGTATATATGTATAAAGCAAACACTGTTATCATTTTCCATTCGCACTACGTTGTGTCCAAGCAGTAGTCCCCATATATGTTGCAACTATACCACCACCTGTAATATAAAACAAATTACTAATATCAGCTAAAGCATTTACTCTTTCTATTGGAATAAAAAACATAGCAACAGTAAATATACCCATTGCAATTAAAGAAAACCTAGCCATCCGAAGTTGAGCTAGGTTTTTTCGTGAAGCATCTTCTGTTTGTTTTATTTGTTTAATACTACCAAGTTCTTTATCAGTAATGATACCATCGCCGTCTTGGTCATACTCAGCATATATAGATTGTTTTTGTAGTTTCTTTGGCATCAAATAATTCCTTTATACCTTAGCATCCAAACACCACCTACTAAAATTCCTAATCCTATCAAAATGAACAAGCTTACTAAGAACCATGTTTGAAGACCTTCTATAAATGCAGCCCATCTTCTTTCTTTTTCTTTTGCTGCCTCCTGTCTTTTCTTTCTAGCTTCTACGCAAAACCTTACATAATCACTATGTAAACCGGGTCTGCCTAGATATATCATCATTTGTTTTAACTCATTTTCTTTTTGTTTTAGCTCCTCCAGAGCCATAAATTCTTCTAAATCACTTTCATCTTTACCAGTAAAGTTTGACCATATACTGTTCTTTTTCTTATGTGCATGTTTGGATAGATCATCTGTAGCATGTGTAAAAGCCGCAATCTGTTTACCAACAGAAGTTAGTTCGCGACCATTTTCGACTGCTTTGCGGATTACGGCGTATGCCGCGTTTGCTGCTGCTACATATTCTAACACAGGACATACCTAACCTTTCTTCTTATCCATATTCTTTTTCTTTGATCGGATAATCTGATCCCTTAGATTTTTTGGTAATGACATTTGGGCTTTAGTAAGTTCTGGTACTTCTTCACCAGTCTTATACATGATTTTCTTTTTCTTCTTCATGCCCACTTCGCCACCATAGCCATACATATCTTTTTTCTTTTTCTTCATTTTGTAAGTCATATTGCCCGGCATTTGATCACCTCCTTATGTTGTTAATGTTACAATTATAGAAAGTAAAATTACTATGATAGCACCTGCTGATCCTAGTAACACACGCTCTAATCTGTTAATTCTAAACAGAATCATTTCATACCTTTCAGCACATACAGCTTCATGCTGTAGTAACTCAGTATTAATTTCTGCTGTCGTCATACGTTTCTTACTCATTTTCACCTTTCACCGCAGCTGTTTGGTCTTCAACCACTGGCGGTTTTTCGTAGAGAGGTGGTTCGTCAACGACCACTCCTTCTGCTACAAACTCGTCACCCCGTAAAAACCTACCATCAGGCATCATAACAAGAGGTGTTCTTCTTATTTCTTTACTCATCAACTTCTTGCCACCCTCCTGCTGATTCATCCCAAGTATATTTTTTCCCGTCATTTGGGTGAGGAGATGGTGGTTCCCAAAAATATGTATCTTTATTTAAAGTCCATGAAGGGTAAGGTTGTGGTTCATAAAACCCTACTCCATCATAATTATGATTCGTTCCTGCATAATTTTTCCTTAGTGGTGTACCACCTTTTAGATGTTTGCCACCTCGAGTATTATAGGATGTTTGTACCCATTGCCCGGGGGAATCATCAATAAAATTATCAAAAAATTCTTTTTCAGCCACTATGACTTTTAATACTTTTCCATCTAATACTTTTGCATAATGAGCCATAATATCCCCCTATAGTGCGTACCTTATTATAACAACTCCAGACCCACCATTTTGGCCATTATGGCTTCCACCAGTATTATAGTCACCTGATGCTCCACCGCCGCCACCCGAATTTGGGTCGCCTGTTGTTGGTGTTGATCCTACAGAACCTGCTTGACCGCCTTTACCGCCTCCGCCAGTACCACCTACACCACCGTTGTTGTTATTTGGACTTTCTGCACCGCCACCGCCGCCTCCTGCTCGTGTGACTGCTGAACCTGTTATTGATGATGATAAACCGTTGCCACCATTACCCCCAATTGTACCTCCTGTTCCATTTGTTCCTGCTGCTCCAGCTCCACCGCCTCCGCCACCAGCGTTTGAGCCAGCATTTCCGCCGTCAAATCCTTGCCCACTTGTTCCAGCACCAACGCTGCTTTGAGTAGTACGAGCATTACCGCCACCAGAGCCGCCGCCTCCGCCAACTCTACTATCATCACCAGCACCGAACCCACCGCCGATGGAAACAATAGAATTAAAACTAGAGTTAGAACCTTGAACCCCTACACTACCACTACCACCGCCATGTACGTTACCAGCGCCTCCGCCGCCAACTGTTATTGTGTAACTGCCTGCAGCTAATGATGACACTTTAGACTCAGTAGATGAGTTACGGCCAGAAGTTTCAGAACCAAAAGAGTTTCTATATCCTCCAGCTCCTCCGCCGCCACCGCCGCCGTTTGCAACACCTCCGCCACCGCCACCAGCAACAATTAAATACGCAACATTAGTTAAAGCTACAGTGTTAACAAATGTGCCAGACGTATTAAATACATGTATTCTCTCGCCTCCAGAGGTGGTTACTGTTCCTCCTGATGGTGCTGCTACTACAGTTTTATTAGTGCTAGTAGATACCATACTATCATTATTAGTAACAAAAATAGAAATAACTGTACTTGCCGACTGCCCATAAATAGCTGATGGGACTGCTACAGTAGCAGCCGTATCAGAAGTAGGCGTAACTGTTACAGTTGAAGCAGAGCCTCCACTAGGAGTAAAAGATACAACTAAACCTGTCGATAAAAAACCTGTTCCTGCTAGTGTTAAATTAGTTGCAATACCATTAATTATATCTCCTGAGACGCTACTAAGTACCACTGGTGTAGCTGAAATTTTTAACCAGCTTGTACCATCAGAGTAATAAACAAGATTATTATCTGTGTTATACCTAATATGCCCTTCGGTAGCACTTGCTGTAGGTCGTTGTGCTGTAGTGCCTTTTGGTAGACCAAAAGACCCCGTGGATGTAGGAGTATTGTCTAAGTGTGCATTCTCAAATAATGCAGCGGTAGGTCTAAGTTCTATTCTATCACCAATAGAAAAAGAACGAGCTGTAGTATTATCTTGTGCTCGTAGAACTGTCATAGAATCAGTAGAACGAGCTGTAACTTTTATAATTTCAAGGTTGTTGGATGTATCAATAAGAGTAGCAAAGAAAAAATCACCACTACCTAAAGTTGGAAATCGAGCACCTTGTCCGGAGTCAACAGTAACTGTAGTAGCAGTACTATTAATTCCTGCTGAAAGAGTTCCGAACCCGTTATTTGTTACTTTAACTCCCATGCTAGACTCCTATTCTTGAAGTAGTGTTGGGTCAAGAGCATTAATTTCATCATCCGTCATACCCATCTTTCGATATGCAGATACTTTATCCGATTTCTTTTTATCCTCTGCTGCAATCAATTCTTTTCTTTTATCTTCTACTTGTGCGCTTGTTATCTTGTTTGGGTTACCATTTTCAAAAACAACATCTGAAAATTTTTCAGTGCCATCTTCCGCTACCGTTTGACTGCATTCTCTTGTAGGGTCTATTGCCGTAATAGCTGCAAGAATATTTGTTTTAAGATTTTTACCATCGTGTTTTGCCATTATACTGCTACCTCCAACGCTATAAAATTTGCCTTAACAGTACCATTATTAAAAGAGGATGTTCCTCCATTAACTCTATGTTGTACTGTATATGATACAGTGCTAGTTGTGTTTGGCTGGTCAAGAAAAGAGAAATGCAATGTATGTCTAATACTTTCACCCTGTTTATTACTAAAGCCATTACTATTTCCTAAATTGGTTCCATCTCTAGCAAATGTGTAATAACCATCATTACCTGATGACATTTCAGCCATACCTGAAAGCATCAATAATACTTTGTTAGATGCACTCGCTGGGGCAAATGATAAAGTTAAATCAGGAATGTCACCAAAACTACTGCTTGTTCGTTGATGCACATTTGTTTTATGTGTTTGTTCAGTTCTAATTAATCCGCCGCCTGTACCATAACTAAATGACCCATCGCCGTCTGTCACTAAAACCTGACCTGCTGTACCATTACCAGTAATATTTAACTCGGAAGCTGTAATTGCATTAGCTAGAATAGAGTCTGAGTTAACAGCATCAGTAGCAATCATAGAATTTACAATTTGATCAGCTTGAATAGTAGTAGCGTCTATAAGACCTTGTGCTGTAACACGAAGTTCTATTCGATCACCACTAGAAAAAGCTCTAGCTGTTGTACTTTCTTGTGCTCTAGTAGCAGTAAGAACATCTGTACTTCTAGCCGTAACTTTTACAATTTCAAGGTTGTTAGATGTATCAATCAAGGTTGCGTAAAAATATTCGCCACTCGAAAGGGATGGAAAACGAGCGCCTTGACCACTAGCAACAGTAATGCTAGTTGCACTAGTAGAAATACTAGAGGCTAAGGTTGAATGGGCATTATTTGCAAACTTGACACTCATATCTAACTCCTTAGCTTACTGTTACTGTCCAAGTAATACCTAGTGTATCAGCTGCTGCTTTGTTAATAACGTTGAAAACAGTCCTGCATAATAGTGTACCGCTTGAACTTGCGTTTAATATTCCAGCTTCTGTAATTGCTCCTGTGCCTGTCCCCGCTGGGAACGTAGCAACATAAGCTACATTACTAGTAGAAACAGTTGTAGAAGTAAGAGCTACTCTACCTGCTTCACTACCTAAAGCTGTATCCCCTGCAGCCGCTGCTGTACTACCAGTTCCGATAGCCATGTGGCTCATAGCCGTAGCGCTTGCATCTTTCATCCGTGACGCTATGTAATTTTTACCTGTTGTAACAACAAGATTGGGTATAATTACCTCATGTTTTACATGTCCGTCAGGTCGTGTAAGGGTAAGTTTTAATTCACCCGTAACCTTTATAGAATCATTTATCATGTATCCATCTCCTTTTAATGTGATCCAGCTCCCATTGGTGTTTCATTTAAGAAATGCCCGTTCACCGCATGAGAACCTGTTGTTGGTGAATCACTAGTATCAGTATATATAAAATTAACTAATAGTCCAGCATTTACTAATTCACCGTAAGTTATTGTATCAGAGTTTACAATAGGTTGTCCAATTAAACCTGACGATCCAATAACACCTGTAAACTCTTTAACTCCTGCGCCATCAGTAGCAGAATCCCATATTACTGTGCTATTTAGTAAACTATCACCATTTGCTATCTGTGCAGAATAATCAGTAACTCTACTTCTAAATCTGTCCTGCTCAAATACTCTGTTATTAAATCTTATACCATCTCTATTTTCACCACCTAAATAGTGGTTGTTAAACATCCCATTAAACTCACCATTCATTAAATAGTTTGTATCAGCGACACGAGATGCTACATCACTGTTGCCTATATGAAATCCTTTAACTTGACCTGTTTCTGCACCATCAAACACAGAAAATCTAGTTGGGTAAAGATAAGTAGACTCACCTAATATTAGTTGCGTAGCAATACTTTCTGTAGCATTTACAGTATCTGTAGGGTTTACACCTATAGTAAACGGCCCAAAACTATCTGCCATTGTAACGCTATCAGTTTTACCTGCTGGTGTAATGTTTTTAACTGGCACATCAGCCACTGATATAGAATCAGTTTTACCTGCTGGTGTCATAGTTTTTGCAGGAGAATCTGTTATAGATGCTGAGTCTGTTCTAGTTGTAGTTAAAGTTTTTACATCACTTTCGGAAACAGTTATAGAATCAGATGGGTTCTTACCAATGTTAAATGGCCCAAAAGATTGAGCCATTGTTACACTATCTGTAGGAAATTTGTTTGGTTGTTTAGATGGTGAATCACTTATTGTTATAGAGTCTGCTCTACTTGTTGTCACAGTTAGTGCAGGTGCATCAGTTATATTTATAGGGTCTGGGTCAACATCAGGATCAGATAAATCAAAGTCTATACTAGAATTTATAATTTTATTTGGAACATCCTGCATAGTAACTGAATCAGTTTTAACTAAATCAACAGCCATAACAGGAGATTCAGATACAGTAACAGTATCACCAGAAACTTGATCTATTTCAAAAATAGGAGATGCGTCAGTTATACTTAGAGACTCTGGAGCCATCGCCCTCATGGGCACAAGCTCTGTTGTAAAACTAATAGAAGAAGCTCTAGCAGCTACAGAAATTGCTTCAGTTTTATAATCGTAAGAAGCACTTACACTACCTACTGATACAGTAGCGGATATAATAGTAGCTGCAACATAGCTAGATACTTTTACATTAGCCATTAAAAATTAGACCTTACTCTAAACCTTAATACATCATAAACTGTTTGAAGACTACCATTTTGGTCTACAACTATTTCACCTTCATACTCACCGGGGTCTACATCAAGAACACCATTAGCAAAGTTAAATTGTACTTTACCATCTGTACCATCTGTAAGGTTAGTACAAGTAATTGTGCTAAGAGTAGTTGTACCACCTACAGCTTTAAACTTTACTTTTACTACAGTAGAAGCAGCAGATACATTAAATGGTGCGTTAGCAACGTCATCTGTAAGAGTAACTATAATGTTCGGAAGCTCGTCTCCTTTTACTAATCTAATAACC
>TARA_R100000231_G_scaffold22148_2_pt1 | contig 10383 bp, 23 predicted proteins | sample TARA_R100000231 | Tara Oceans TARA_R100000231 (sample SAMEA2620565) | marine metagenome | biome: marine biome (ENVO:00000447); feature: surface water layer (ENVO:00002042); material: "saline water (ENVO:00002010), including plankton (ENVO:xxxxxxxx)" | depth 5 m | reverse complement strand
AGGGTGGGTTTCATTACGAATGATACTTTATCGAGATTTGCTCGGCAGTATAATCAGTTTTGAGTCCTGCCATAATCATTTTCTGCATTTGGTCACGTTTTTCCTCTGCTTGCTGTCTAGTTAGCACAGAAAAAACAATCTCATTATCTAGGTAGACGTCATAGGACATTTATTCCACCATAACTACTGTATATATGTCTAAACCAACATTATTATTGAATCCTGGCGTAGGATGGGCAGCTACCACTCCCTTCCACTACACTTTGACGCTTGATAACAAGTATGCCCATATGGGTCATAAGAAAGAGAACTGGTATCTGATGAGATTGTACAATTATCCAAAGTACGAGGAACAATTCAAAGAGATATACTCTGACAACTTCTCATCAAAGTACAATATTGACGTCAATAAACGTCCTTCTCTTCATCCTTGGGGTCAAACCTTGTCGAAGAGAAACAAATATGTGGCCAACACTTCGCTAGACCCATATTTTGCAAGTCCTCCATCAATAGACAACTACATCTCTTACTGGAAGGGTCATTGGGAGAATATAAAAGGCACCTATGCAGCAGTTTGCGACTTCACAAACGGCAATTACGCACTTCCATACGAATTTTGGGTTGAAGTTGCTCCAAAACTACGAGAACACTTTAATGTAAAGGTCACTTTTCAGTTTCGTGACCCAGTAAGACGTTATTTTTCGGAAGTTGGTAGTTTATTGACTAAAAAATTCGAGTTTTCAGTTGAAAATTGTAAATTTTATTCAAATATGAAAACTAGGTTGCTAATTCGCAAGAAAAAACACAAACAACTGTTCTTTCATCTTTTGAAACAGGGATGTCTTAGCGATTTATGTGATTTTTGCGGAGCATACACTATTTTTACCCGTGTATTCGGTGTAGAAAATACTTATGTTACCATAATGGAAGATTTGTGGGATAAAAATCAAAAAAAAGAGCAACTCGAAGCACTTAGTAACTTTTTGTCGTATAAAATTACAAAACTTCATGACAATTGTTACGTTCCCAACATGGGAAGTCGTGCTCCTCACCTCCCATTCCTACAAGATCAGTGGGAAAGTGATATAGATGACCTAACTGCGGATGATTATAATGTGGCACTCCTTTACATGTCTAGATATTATACAGATTTCAAAAATACCTTTGGGTATCTACCTACATCATGGAAAAAATAGCATTTCAACAGACACATATCATGACAATGATCATGTTTCGTAAGTTGTTCAAGGACAAATATCAAAGATCCTTCAAGATTATGATGAGTTGCCCATGTTATTAGTCACATTTGGTTGTTCATGGACTCGTGGTGTCGGTGTGGCATACAAAAATGGCATGAAGAAAGATGAATATCTGTCAAAAAATGATGATGACATCCTTTGTGATGAATTATCCTTCCGAGGATTGCTTGCAAAGAAGTGGGATTGTACTAATCTTAACTTTTCGCAGATGGGTAGCAGTAATGATAGACAGTTTCGTAAAGCAACCACCTATTTTAAGAGAAAACCTAGAGAAAAAGTCGTAGTATTATGGGGTATTACCTCTGTCTTCAGGCATGAGGTATGGTTGACAAAGAACCATGAAGGTAAATCGGGGTATCAGAACGTATTATATGGTCATGGAATGAATCGAGAGGTCAATAAGAAGTATAAAAAGTTTGATGTCAACCATCATTTGGAGTGGCACTTTGATAAAGAGCAAAAACTCAAAGAACTTTCACATATGATGAGGCATTGGAACCTCTTTTTTGAAGCATTAGGTATTGAAAACTACTGGTTTGACACATTCAACCATCATGAGTACCCTATTCCTGTAGATAGGATGCTGTTCAATGATAGAAAATATAGAGATTTGATGTCTATACTATGCGAAGACCTTGAATTTGAAAATTATGACCCTGATGAGTACCATGTTTCACAGTTCAATAACGATGATAGTAGAAGATTGAAGTTTTTAGAGAGGAGAGAACTGGTAAATCCTTACTCATATCACCCAACTCGTGAAGCACATGTTATGATGGCAAACTTATTCGACGAGGTAATCAAGATATGAACCTTATAACACTTGGATGCAGTTGGGTTTTTGGTATTGGGTCATACTTTGACGCAGAAAACCCCGTCGACAGGGTAACATACAATACAACCTTTAGGAAAGGATCTGCTTATCGTCAAAGTGGAGAGGAATTTGAAGACGATACATGCTGGAGAAACAAACTTTGTAATGAATTGAACCTTACAAACATCAATTTATCCAGAGGTGGGTCATCAAATCAGTCACAATTCCGTCGTGCAACCAAATATTTTGCAGAAAATGAGATAGATTGGCAAAATACTGTTGTCTTATGGGGTATTACATCAATCTATCGTGATGAATTATGGTTCAATAGACTCAAAAGTTACTCATCTGTAGCATTCAATCAAGCAAACCTTGATCCTACTAATAGATTGAGAGAAAAAAAGAAGACTGGTTTTGATACTTATGCTCATTTTGAGGAACATTTTGACGAAAAAGTGTTTATGACAGAGTTGAAGAACAATATACTTCATTGGCAGCATTATCTTGATTTACTTGGAGTGCCCTATGCATTCTATGAGACACTGAATACTACTGGTGCTATATCAAATCCAGCATTAGAAGAGGATATGTGTACGACTCTAGCGAAAAGAAATGGTTGGCGTGGTAAAAAAGACAAGTTCCATTTCTCAGATTGGTTTGATGACTGTAATCGGATTCAACGACTCATGGAAATAGGTATGGTAAACCCTTATTCATTCCATCCGACTCGACAGGGTAATCTTGATATCGTAAAATTCATGAAACCCATTGTGGAGAAAATGCTGTGATAGTCTGGGGAGTTGTCTGGATGATAGCAATTCTGATCGTAATTGTGTCTTGGTATATCTACTATATACTGAGTATGGCTTATAAGGAGATGAATGATGGGAGTGATGGTTCCACCAAGTCGTAAGAGTTGTTATAACTTTCGTGTAGTCAAGGTCAACAGAGTTGTTGATGGCGACACTATAGATGTGACGATAGATTTGGGATTTGATTTGATGAAGAAGGAGAGAGTGAGGGTTGCGGGAGTTGATACTCCTGAGAAGAGGACAAGAGATCTAGAAGAGAAAGCATTGGGTATAGATGCGACTAACTGGTTGAAAAAGAAACTTGAAGATACTATAAAAGGAGAAGATGAACTTATTATCAGAACCGAACTTAAAGGTGGCGTGGGTAAGTATGGTCGGCTTCTTGGTTGGTTATACGTTGGCGACTCTACTGTATCACTCAATGAAGAAATGATCGGTGAAGGATATGCATGGCCGTATGATGGTGGTACAAAGCAAAAGGACTTCCAAGAGTTGAGAGACTTACGGATTGCGAGAGGTACGCTCCCGCCTGACGAAGGAGACCCCTTACCAGAACTGATAAAGTAATGGAAGTCATACTGATCGGATGTCTCACATTCGTTGCAGTCGACTTGGCAAGAGGTTACTTGGGATATCGTGCCTACATAGCTTGGGAAAATAAAAGAAAAAAGAAATGATTGCAGACGTTATTGTTGGAATATACCTCGTAGGGTTTGTGACACTTGCTGGTGCAGTCTTTGCATTCACATGGAGAATGACAGGATCACTCCTCAAAGATATATCAGAACCCCCAAAGAAAAGAACCATACCGGCACCTCATCCAGAAATGGAGGGAGTGAAGTACGGAGAAGAACTTTTAGTATTTAAGAAACCAGAGTTGCAAGATGACGAATAAGGTGTTATAGTATAGAGAGACACAAGTTTATAATGAAGTCCAAAAAAGGATTCCAATCTGACATACAATCTTTGGCGAATCTTAAAGCAGCAAATGATGCTGCAAAAGCAGCAGGTGAAAGACTGATGGTGACAGATCATCTGAAGAAAGACAAGAATGTCACCAAACTGAGAGCACAGGTCAAGTCCAGATTCTATTATATTTTCTGGGGTACTGCGACACTTGCAGTTGTCGTGGGACAATTCATCGTGGGCACAGGATTCAGACGTATGGCACAAGCGGTAGATGATCTCAATGCAACAGCAACTATTCTGATTGAACTTGAAGACCTCAAGTCAGACAGAACCTATCCTTCACTTATCTCAAATCAATGATCACACTCTTTATTATTATCGCTGAAGTATCTACACTTATATGGTATGGTGCTACAATGCAAAAGTACTTTGATGCAAGAAAAGCAAATGAGAGAACAATTAGTTAGTGCACTGATATCTCATGCAAAAGGAGATATTGCTAAACATGTAGCAAACGTAGAAGTCTACCTTACGAATCCTGCTGGTATCGGTGAACATTCAGATATCACAGAAGCAATTGAAAATGAATTGAACATCATTGCTAAGTATGATGATCAGGTGAGTGTACTGAAGAAGTATTTTCAGAAAGCAAACGCTTCACAATCTTAGCAATCACTTCATGACCTAATGCATTAGGGTGACCCCCGTAACCATCATAATATTGTGGATGGTCACATTTGTATCCAATCACATCATGGATATTCGTGATGGGACTATCTAACATCTCATACCAACATGAGTTGGTGTAGTCATTATGTTTTGGATTATGTCCGTCAATACTCAGAAATACATATTTCAATCCTTTCATTCTAAGGTATGACTGCATAAAAAATATATTCTTATGCATGTTCTCCTTACCAATATGCATATTCCACAAGTCATTGGTGTATATTGCTTTTGCAAATTTCCATCGCTTTACCCTACGGGATTCAAGTTTTAGATTCTGAGGTGTGATGGGAAGATACCCGTCTTGAAGAGGAACCTCGGTTCGAGTATGTAGAGTAAACTGAACGACTACAGTATCATACTTATTTGGATTTGATTCTATCTCAGTTATTGTATTTCTGACTATCGCATCATTACAGAGACCACACTGACCAATGTTATGGGAATCAAAGTATGAAGAGAATCTTTCTTTTTCCCGATCTTCGAGTTCGTCACCATAAGTGAACGAACACCCACTGAACAGCATCATGTCTTCAAAGTTATCATAAGATAGAGATCGCTGAGAAACGATACAGAGTATCTAGGCTTTTTAAAAACTCAAAGGGGGTTTTTTTATACGGGAAAAAAATTTTCATTTCTCGGTACCTCTCGTTCGTGTTAAGGTTTGTAGGTTAGAAAGAAGGTACTTATTAGCTAAGGCAACGCTTACATCAATAAAAAAAGGTAACAAATTATACACTGTATAAAATGCTACCTGAGGGTGTGAGGTTTGAGGTGTTGACAGATGGGTCGAACTGTGTTACATGATTTATAAAACAGAGGTGGGTAAACTGAACGAACCCACCTGTCAAATCCTGGAAGATATCACTAAGCAGTAATATCTTTTATGAACTGGGCGAAGATAACTCGCTTAGATGCCTTTACTGGTTTGTACATTTGTACACGCTTACCAGATGCGGACATAATCGCTTTCACTTGTCTATTCACGACTAAAGGTTGAATTGCTTTAGCGAAGTTATGCTTAGTGAGTAGATCAAAATTGAAATCAGGGTTGAGAGTTCTTACTATCTCAGTTAGGTTGATTCCTTTAGGATTGTTTCTGATGACTCTCAAACAGTCTTTAGTAGAAACTTTGAACTCAACATCATGGAAATTAGTGTTGATAGTGTAAGTGTTTGGAGAAGTGCCGAACATGTGAATAATGAAATAATGTTTTGTATGTACCTATATTAGTCTGGATTTCAAATCTACACAACCCCCAATGTGCCAATTTCTCAACTGTTTCTGTTACATGAGTTTGTATCTTTCGTCACATCAAGTTGTATCATATGTACAGCAGGTTTTTGAAAAATCCTCTATAATAGAGGTATAAGAGATCTGGGGTAAGATCTATAAAATGTTCGACACTCCCCCTGCCATATTATATTTTTTAAAAAAGTCTCTATCTTCATTATAATCGAAATCTCAGAATTTGTCAAGTACATTCTATACAATTTGGTGTAACATTTGCTACCTGTGTTTGTATCATATGTACTTGACAGAATATCAAATGTACTGCTATTTTTATTGTATCATATTATACCTCATAGTGTGCATGTAACATTTGATACATGCTGCTGTATCATTGTGTTGTGTATCATTTGTTACCTGTGAGTGTATCATAGTGCCTGTGGAAAACTCTGTGGAAAAACCTGTGGAAAACTCATGTGTGGGTTTCTGAGCATTGTATCAAATGTACTTGACTTTTTATAGCATGCTCGCTAAGAGTACAATTACATGAGAGATTTATCATAAGATTATAAAGAAATAAAAATCATTTATTTATACCTTTTTATTATACCTTATAATGTAGATAATAATGCTATACTGTAACCAATATGAGCATATAAACATACTAGGATAATAGACGATAAACCTAGTAATTGCAAGACTTTAGACGAATAGACGAACATGATGTAAAATAATAGACGAAGATGTGTATAATATGTACCAGTCAGGTTAGTAAACGAACTAACCTGCGCCTGGTATAGAATGATACTTATGAACGTATCTTTCTGTTGTAAAATGCTTTTCTGTCATCATATCCTGTAATTATCTGTAATTCATCAGATAAATCTTGGAAGAATGTTTCAGAATTGAATCCTAACTTTTCAATCTCATAATATGTAAATGGAATTGAACTAAGTGCTAGACCACTAAACCAGTACTCTAAAGACTCATAACTGCCTACCTCTATCATGTACCTATCGAAGCACCATTCAAACTTTTCTGAGTCAGTCCAGTTTTTAGAGTCAGTATTGTCTAGGATTGCATTGTTTGAATAATCGCTAGACTCTAAATCGCTATTGATAGCATCTAGTAGAATTGTTTTTAGTGTTGCCATGATTGAAATAAAATTGGTTATACTTCATTATAAGGGTTATTTCTATAGAAGTCTATAAAAAGTAGACAGTTATGCAACTGTCCACTCTACCTCTAACTGTGTATCATTTGATACATCAGATAATGTTAGTGGTTTTTGAAAAATTACCATGCCTTCATAGAAGTTTATTTCCGTATCTGTTTTTGAATCCGTAACTATCCATTTACCTCTAACTTGCTTTATCCTTACTGTATTACCAGTATGCAAGTATAAAATTGCGTTTAGTCTATCCTTAGTTGTTTTTGTGAAGTGATTAGCACTATACAATTTTACCTTTTCATTCTCATAGTTGGTAGGGTCATATGAGCATATAAGGTTACCATGTAGAAATACATCTACAATATTAGAACCGTCTTGACGTACCTTAGTCTCAGTATTACCAATTTTATGGTCATCAGTATTGACAGTTTTTTGGTTACAATACATTCTCATAAACAAAGACGTATCTTGAGACGGTTTTGAGAATGTTGACCAAAGATATTTGTTGGTTAGTTGGTTGAGATCAAATTCCATGATGTTGTAAAAAATTTTGTATGTACTTACAATAAACGCTATTTGTAGGAAATAGTGTAAGTAGTGGACGGAAATATAACTGTCACACTACTTACATTTTATCCTAGTAATTGCGGTACTCATAAGGATTAGACCATCTACGGATTTGAGATTCAGTTATAATTTGATCTCTATAAAGTGATTCAGTAAAATCTGACCAATAAAAGACTTTATCTAGTTTACTCATAGGTTTTTGACCTATGTTTTTACGTCTCATTGATTCAACTTTGAGATTATACTTGACTTGAGATAATACCTCACGTTTAGTAATTGAAAGAGTCATAATAATAAGAAAAATTGCTGTTGATACTATAATAATCCTTATTAGAGTGTTTTGTTAGTATTGTAGACACTAATAAAACTGTCACACACATGCACACATACACGCATAGACGAAGTAATGTATAATTTGATACACGCTTTCGCCTCTCTAATTAGGATAAATGAGAGAATCAGCAAAGATCTCTCACTAATTGCAAGTCAGATTGATATAAACTCATAAAGTCTAACTCTTCACAATTACTATCATAATTTCTTACGATAGCATAGTTATCCCCTACTCCAATAACCTTACCAGTACATGTGACACATTGAGAGTTATTGAACTCTTCAGTAGTCTTGACGTAGTCTCCGATTTGAAATTGCATAATAATAAAATGAATTGCTTATGGTATCATAATAATCGAATAGTGAGACTATTGGACGATTAGTAGACACTTTGATAACTGTCACAATGGTTTGTTCAATAAACGAAAATCGTCCTCTATCATAGTGAAGTAGATATATGCGAGATCACGATAACTTGTCTCAATTTTCAAATATTTCCTATCTTTATAGGATAACACTTGTCTTGGTTCAATTCTTCTTTTCATTTCTCAAATCCTCCACGATAGTTGTAAATTCTTCAAATGTGATAGTGTTATCAAAATAGAGTGTCATAGCATCATAAAACTTGACAGTCTCAGTAGTAGGTTTGTACTCTTGATTCATTGTATCATGTCCTCGAATAAAGTTTTTGTGAGTTCTATCTGTTCTGATTCAGATAATGTTGGATTCTCTTCTTTCACTTGTTCAAAGAGTGATTCAAGTAAGAGATCATTGTTTAGATTGCTCATTGAAAATAATGTTTGTTATAGTAATATAATAGACGATAGTTCACGAATGTCAATAGACGAATGTGACACTATCTCAACTGGCACACTTCCATTGAATTTTGCCCTCTTCCTTTGCTATATCAAAGCATATTTCACACATGCACTCGTATCCATTGGGCATTAGATAGTCCTCTTCTAAGGGATATTGCCAATAGTAATATAATTCGGGTTGATAGTCTTGACCAGTTTGATATTCGGGCATACCATCAGTATGCTCATCATCATAGTTGCCACATGAGTCACAATATGCCATTATTCTGCACCATGTGTGAATACGATTTCATTAGTCACATTGTTTCTAACGTAACTGTAACCATGATCTTCGCCCATAGCAATGCAATAGTCCTCTATAGTCATTAGATCATTAGAATACACGTCAGAACCTACAAATGCGGGTGTAGTATCAGGTGTGACACATGTGAATAAGAATGTTGGTTGATTAGGTTTCATGTAAGTAATGTTGTATCTTTTATAATAATAATGCCTATTCACTAAGAATAGGCATATTGTGTGACAGTAATCTAACTGTCATATTATAGGTAGTTTGCACTATCTCCGCATACTACATCTACTAGACCGTCAAATTCTTTTATATTCCAGTCCTTTTGTTCGGGAACATCTAAAGAGTATGCTGATAGCACTAAATCTTGTAAGTACTCTAATTGTTGGTCATTTAGGATAAGAGTGTTCATAATGAATGTTGTATCTTTTAGTATAATAACGCTTATTGAATAGGAATAGAATAATCTTGTGACAGTAATATAACTGTCATAGGTATTCTATATTTCCCTTTTCAACATCATCAATATAAGAAGCGAACTCACTACTATGCTTTTCATTGCTATCGTGGTTTTCTTGCCATGTCAAATCACGATAAATGTCAAATAGTTTTGATACGTCAGTCCAGTCTAGGCAATTCGCCTGTACCATTTCGCTAACGTATTGTAATCCCTCTTCATCATAACCACCGTCCTTATAAGACGGTGCTGTAATGAACTCAAAGGCAACATCAATAAAGAAATGACGTCCAAAATACTCACTCTCATGCTCTTGAATAGGTAAAAACTTACCATTATTGTCATTGAGATAATCTCTAAAAAGGTATGTTCTCATTTTTTTATATTCCTATGAGTATAAGGGTCAGTTGGGTATCCTCTAATAGAATCCCTAATAACGCTAGTTACCACGTCATTGAACATATCACTATCCGTAGGCATAAAAACACCCACCATAGTCAATACCTCTTGACATATTGTTTCAAAGGTGTCTAGTGTATCTAAACCACCTCTCATAACATACTTGTCAAACATGTTGATTTTTTGAATTTCTGAAATGTTCACTCTAAAACTCCTTATGTTGTAAGTGTGTAAGAAAGTAACCACTATTCAATAGAATATCTCTAACTCTTTCTCTATCAAGTGAATCCCCACCACCCCATGTATAGGTGTCAGATTTTCTCTTAGAGATAGTTGAGAGATACTCATAAGTGGCATCAAGAATAGCACTCTTATCAAGTGGTAGATCGCCAACAATAGATTTCATTGGATAAACAGGGTCATTCTGACCATAGAATGAGTCAACATAAGCAATGAAGTTGTCTAACTCATTGTTTAGGTCATAGTTTGAAATGCCTGAGTTCATAAGAATAATTGTTTGATCTTTTAGTATAATAATTGATCTGATTTGAAATACAAGTCAAAGTAGACAGTATTCATACTGGCACACCCTTGAGTTG
>TARA_R100000231_G_scaffold121268_1_pt1 | contig 10383 bp, 9 predicted proteins | sample TARA_R100000231 | Tara Oceans TARA_R100000231 (sample SAMEA2620565) | marine metagenome | biome: marine biome (ENVO:00000447); feature: surface water layer (ENVO:00002042); material: "saline water (ENVO:00002010), including plankton (ENVO:xxxxxxxx)" | depth 5 m | reverse complement strand
TTCCACCATCGCCAATCGCAAGTGTTCCTGTTATAGAACTAGCAGAAAGATCAACAGCTAATTCAGTTGATTCTATAACTACACCACCATTTGATTTAAGGTCTAGGGAAAGTGTATTACCAGATTTATCTAAGCCATCTCCTGCAATAATTTGACCAGCACCAGAAAACTGAGCAAAAGTTAGATTATTCGTTCCAACAACTGCACTACCTTTATTAGAAGTACAAACAAAGCCATTTTCTGCGTTTACTGTGCCTTGCTCTACAAATACAAATGCACCAGCAGCGTCAGCACCAGTAGCTAAATCATCTGCCCTTGTAGGAGCGCCAGACGCATTAACAGTGTAAATACCATTTTCTGTTGCAGTATTTTGATTTTTAAGAAGAATTCTATCGTTGGTTGATAACGAAACACCATCTATAGTCTGACCGTTGGCAAAAGCAGAAGCTAAAGTTCCATTCGCTGTAGTTGTTGCCTTTACAGAATCTTTTACATCAAGACCTTGTGCGACTCCGTCTACATAACCTTTATTTGCAGCATCAGCATCAGCAGTTGGATCTGCTAATCCTGTAATCTTTTGACTATTTGCACTTACCGCACCTGTTGGTGCAGCCATTTGATCTAATCTATTTGTTCTAACCCCTGTATCAAAATCACTAATCTTGGTATGTGCTAACGAAGGTATATCATCACTTACCAAAGCCCTAAATGTAGGTGCAGCAGCACTTCCAGTTGTCGGGCCGGCTAATACAATATTTGCGTTTCTAGTTGTTGCTTTATCAAAAAATGCTCCCTTACCACCAATAGGAATAATACTTGTAGCTGAACCTCCAGCACCGCCAGTTCCAGTACCATATATTAAAACCTCATCACCTTCTCTGAAGGCAACTTCGGCATTAGCCATAGATGTTGGATTAGACGATCCAGTTGATCTTTTAATTCTGATTGTGTTAGCCATTAAAAGTTACCTCCATCGACTAAATTTTCTACAGTACGAGTTGAATCTGCTTTAAATGTACCACTTCCTGAATCAAAATACACTACTGAATTGTTGACTTTGTTGGAATCATTTAAAGAGGTATTTGTCAAAGAAAATTGTGCGCCTTGTGGCCCGACTGTGGTTATCTCTACAGTTGTAACATCTGAGACTTGTGATACCTCTACTTTGTTAGGACTACTCATGCTGTATAACCTTGTGTAACATTTAAATTACCTTTTATATAATAGTATTCATCTCCGCTAGGTTCGGTTAATTTAACATCATATTTTAAAGTTCCAACAATAAAGTTATCAGTTTGAACATCAGTTAATTTAATGTCAATTATTCCATTTGTTCTATTAGTGTAAGTCACCCCCCAATCCGCAAACTTTACTTTTCTATCAGTATCCCAAACTTGAGCAGCAACTGTATAGCCTGTGAGATTAATAGCATCTCCATTGCTATCTTTAAATGTTAGTTTTAGTGGGAAATCTGATCTTTTGACTAGGTCAAAATTTTTAGTTGCTGGGATAACTGCCATGTTTCTATTCTACCTCCGTAACATCAAATTTGTACTTTTTACCATTTCTTCTGTTAATTAAAAAAAGATGTTCTTCTCCTTCTTGAATTTTATATGAACCCCAAGTTCCGTCAACATCATTTTGACTTCCTTCATTACTCAAATCTAAGTCATTAGTAAATAGATCTCGCCATCTTAAACTTGAAGTTCCTAATGTATATGTATTATCAGCAGCAGGGGTAATTGAATGCATACCAGGTAATGCTGTAATTGTGTTACCCCTAGAAACAGATGTACTTCCTATCGCCATTAATACTCCTGTTATATTTGTGGCTTGAAGACCTGTAGCTGTTGTTAGTAATGTGCCATTTTCATCAGGTAATGTTATGACTCTATTTGACGCTACAGCGTTTGGCGCTCTTACACTTATATGATTTGTACCTTGAGAAGTAAGTTCCATAAACCTTACCTCATTTTGATCTTTTAATGTAAGGCCATTTCCATCTATAAATGCTTGAAAAACACCACCTGTAGAAAATCCTATTGTGTTAGCAGCGTGTCTAAATAGGCCAGTGTCTTCATCCCCGTCAAAACATAGTGCTGGACTAGTAATGCTATTTGAATCATCAAGTTCTAAAACCCCTGTTAAAGCACCACCAGCTTTAGATAATAAACCTAAGTTAGCCTGATCTATATTCCCTATTTCAGTAAAAGCATTATTACTTGAATTTCGTATTTTTAAAATATTTGTAGAACTATTTAAAAAAGGCATACCAGCTACACACTGACTTGTAGCTAAATCGGTAGATTTTGAATTGCTTGATTGGATCGCAGCGAAAACATTGTTTAAATCAATTCTTACGTTTGCTCCTGAGTTATTTTCTATTGTGTAATTTGCAACGTCAGACATAACTTAAAATCTTTTCTCCATATTAACCTCCTTTGCCGAAACCAACAGCACTGTAGGTAAAGTTCCTATCAATACTAGCACCAGAACTGTTTTTAAAATGGATTGTGAAACCTGTTCCTGTGATATTTGTTAACTCAAAATAATCTCCTGTTTGCATAACCTTACCACTATCACTTCTTGGAGAAATATTAACAGACGGAATGAAGTTATTTAAATTTCCTAATGCCGAAGTGCCGACAAAAAAAGGTGCTGAAAATGATACTGATTTAGATCCACTTCCTGACGCTATTGAAGTACTATGCTCAGTTCTTGATGGAAGAGTAGCTAAATATCCAGCTTGTTGTAAATTTATATTTTGTGCTGCATCATTACTCTCAAGAGTTATTTTAAATTGAAATCCACGACCTTTAAAAGTACCATTTGCAAAATCATTATAACTACCATATGTAGGCGAGCCGCTTGGGTTATCATTTGTTGTTCTAACTGATATTCTTGCATTAACATCATTAGCAACGGATCCATCAAAATCCGTCCAAGTATCGATATTATCGCTTCTATTGTCAAATAAATCTCCTATATAAAAACCAACTCCTTGAAATAGTCTTTTCAGATTTATAGAAAAAATAGCTCCTAAGTCTAAAGTGTCTTTAAATTCATATGTACCAGTTGGATTAGTAGCTGGATTTGAAAGAATTAAACCACCTTTTTGACTACTATATTCTGTATTAGTAAACAAACTAGCTGTTGTATTATTAAAAGGTGGAGTGTCATTATCTTCTCGGTCTTCTTTTACAGTAATTGAGTCAAGAATATTTACACTTGTAAATCCTATAGAAGCTGCATTCGCACTAAAGTTCCCAGAATCATCTTGAAATTTTAACAAATATGTACCTCCTCCACTCATAGCCGGAACTATTGCTTCTGTTGAGTTTCCACTAACTGCCTCAATTATGTCTTGTGAAGTTTGAAAAGTTGCAGACCCCCCAGTTAAATTAGTATGCCTTATATAAACCCGTCCTCCATGCAAAACATCAAGAGATGTACTTTGTTGAAATCTTAATCTAGCGAACTGCTCATTAATTGGCTCAATAGTAAGATTTTGTACATCATCTGGAACTCCAAATTTACCAACAGCAGTAAACTCAGCGGTAGTTGAATTTGCCGATAATTCTAATAATGCGTTATAAGAAAAAACTTGAAATGTATATTTTCCTACAGGTGTGTCTAATAATTCAAAATCGCTACTAAAAACAGTTTGACTTACATAGTTATTATTTTCTAATTTGTAATTCACTTGATATTGAGTAACACCTAATACTGGTTGCCAATCTACAATTAATTTACTTCTTACTGTTTTATTAATAATTACAAGTTTTTCTGAAACCGATAAACTGCTTGGAGGTTCTGCTGGTTTGTTTAATATTGATATTGTTCTTGGTGGTAAGGGAGTATTGTTTTCAATAAAATCATACTTTCCAGATAGATAGGTTATTGCAGATATTTGATAATTAATTCCATCTTTTTCTTCTACTTGTATAACTCTAAATTGTTGTGTTTGTAATGTTGTACTTGATAATAAATATGGTGAATTTGCATTTGGAACAGATGAAAAAGCAGAGCTTACTGTAACTACTCCCAAATTAACAGAACTTATAGCTCTAGATTCGACAACTCCATTAGACAAAATTACACTAATTATTGGATTAGTTGCAGAGTCTCCTAATGCTGGTACAGAAGTATCTTGGGCTGCGTCAATATTTACAGTTGTCGTTGTGGCTGACACGATACGCCCTCCTGTTCTCAGCCCTGCGCGTACAGGATCATTAATTTCGATTACAGAACCAGGTCTAACAATTACTCCAGCATCTATAGAGGTTGTAAAAGTGCATACCTCCGATTGCTGTTCTTCAGCAAACATCATTGCACGACCAAGGCGCGCTGCTTGATTACGAGAAGTACAAGCAAATGCTTTTACTTTTTTTATTGAAGTACCAAGCTTTTGCCTTCTTGAAACATCAGCAGCACTATCACTATCTCCAACAGTCTCAAAATCTATTTCTTTTGAATCCATGTTGAAATAACTTACAGAAAAGATTGAATGTCTTTGCTTTAAACTGCTTCCTGAGTAACTAAATCCATCCTCACTCACGTTAGAAAGATTAAATAAATAGCTTGGGGATAATGGTTTATCTTGAGATATAGTTACACTGCCGGCAGACCATATAGGCATACATCTCATAACCCCACATAATTCATTAATTGCATCAAAAGCTTCTTTAGGGCTTTGAATATTAACATTGCAGCTAAATCTAGCTTCTTTTGCTCCAGAATCAGTTCCATCATCTACCAATTCATTAGAATATTTGCTTGCTGCAACAAAACTGAATAAATCTAAATTACTATCAGATATATGATCTCCAAATCCAAATCTTTCACTTGTTAAAAGATCCAGTAAGCACATTGCAGGGCAATTAGTGTAAACTGCTGCGCCCATTGTTCCATTAAATATATAACCATCTGGATAAATTATTCTACCTGTAGCATTATCGACAACAGGAGTTCCAGAACTGTTTGCCCCAGCGCCTGGTATCCTGACCTTTATTCCTCTAATACGATATTTTCTTGTTGGTATACGATTAAACTGCTTACTATCTAAACGAAGAGCAACATAAGCACTATTAGGATAAGTTGAATTGTTATCTATAACTTCTTGAAAGCTAGTAAATTGAAAAGAATTAACTCTTGATGATTCTGAGCTATCAATAGTGACACGAATAACTCTTATGTCTACTGTGTTATAACTACTATTTAGTTGTATTCTGTGATCTCTTTGATATGCATCAGCAGTTCTTCCACTTACTGATGTATCGATTTTAGTAACATAACCACCGCTATCATGTTGTAGTTGAATTTTATAAGCAACTGTATCTCCTCTTATATCCCCATCCTCTTCAGCTACCTGTATTTGAGGCCAAGTTAAAGTAACGATAACGGCATCAACATTAGGATTTGATATTTGTCTTGTAACTGAGCCAGTTATACCACCGCTGTCAGTTCCATCACTATTTGTGACAGTAACAGCAACAGAAGTAGGAGATCTACTTTCATCGATATTAGGAATACCGCTCATTGCAGTTTGATTTGATGTTCCAAATTTTGATTTAAAAGTTACATCTTGAAAATTAAAATCAGTATCACTTGGACTCGTACTGCTAGCAGTAGGATTTAGTATTGGCGTATCGTCAAGGAAAACATCTTTTAAACTTGCATTATCATATGCTGCTGTTCCCTTAGTTAGATTTTCTTTTGATGCAGTTGCAAAACCCTCTATCTCACCTTCAGAAATAAGATCCTGTATAGTGGCAAAACTTCTACTATGTAATGTATCTGGCGCACGATATGGAGGTGGGGGCGGTTTAGGCCCACCTCCAGCACCTTTAATAATTCTTGGTTCGTCTGTCATGCTTCTACCTGATTAGTGTCAATTGCTGCGGAGATTACTACAGATCCGGTCATTATTTCTCCATATACAATAGGTACTGGAGTCCCGGCGCGGCTAGTATTTTGTACGCCACTAAAATTAAAAGATAATTTTGGATCTTCTTCAGATTCAAATTTTTGTGGCTCTGGAACAGGAAACAATAATTGACTTGCCCCTCCAATCATTAAAGCAAAACCTATCTTCTTTGTAAAAGCAAATAATCCAGTATTTTTTGCAAATGCAGCACCAAAAAAACCAGCGCCACCAGCAAAAGCAAAACCTATTAAAGCAGCGCCTAATAGAATTTTTCCTAGCCCCCCACCAGCACCATAAATAGCTGGTATAAAATGTATATCCTCATTACCAATTGGATAAGAAATTTCATCCTTATCAATAGAATAATTTCCAACTTTTACTTCATAATATTTAGGATTCATGTATGCTTCTAAATTTGGAAAATTATTAATTAAAAAACTAACTGCTTTAGCAACGCTATCAACCTCTACATCAAATTCTTTATGACCAACATATTTTGCTAATTGACCATGTAATTTTATTTTACGCAACATAACGATATCTTCCTCCTGTACATTTTAATAACCATTCAGAATAAGGCTCTATACAAGATAGTCTATCGGTTAAATGATGCAATACATCTCCATCTAAAAAAATTGCTACATGATTTAAGCCATTTCCTAAAATAGACATAAATAATAAATCACCATTTATAAGTTTCTCATCAGTTCTTAGCTGCCTAAAACCAGTACGCCAAGCACATCTCTCAAACATAGGATCTTTTAAAAAGTCTTCTGGAGTTGGAGGTCTTTCCCAATCACGCAAAACAATATTTTTTTCTTCTTTATACCAATCTCTTACTAAACTCCAACAATCTGTTATACCCCAAACCCATTGTCTACCTAATATAGGAGCTTGATATCCACATGGCTCACAATAACCCCATTGCTCAGTTTTTGGATTAACAATATGCCAAGGTAAATTACTATTCTCACAACTTACTTTATCTGCTTGACTAGGAATAGGAGGTGTTATTGGATGGCTATGAATAATAGCAATTATTTCTCCGACATTTGAAGCAGCAATATAGTCTTCTGGATCAAGAATAAAACATTGATATGAAGTCATAGATAAATTACGACATGGGTAATATTTTTCTTTTCCTCGAATATTTAATAAAAGACCAACAGATTCCTTTGGATCTTGTTGTTTTGCATGAATTAATGCATCATTTTTCCATTTCATTATGCAAAAGTTCCTATAGATGGGAAATCAGCCCTAGTGCATTGACGTTTAGGGCAAGTTATACCAGCAAGATCTAATACTGAAGCTAATTCAAATTCAACAATTTCTCTGGTTTCTGTTGCTTTACGATCTATAGAGTATATTTCTTTAGGAAATTCTGCTGTAGGATCTGGAGTACCATATGGATTACTACCACCAGTAAAATTACCAGCGTCTAAAAATTTAGCTAATGTTCTAATTCTTGTTACTGTTGCTCCTGTTAAATCATTTCCAGCAGTTGTTTCATTAACAGTTAATAATATTGCAGAGATAAGTCCTGTTGCATTACTTACAACTAATTTTGGACGAGGTATTTGCCCGTTTTGAAAAGCAAAACCAGAAATTTGTATTGGAAATCTTAAATATTCATTACCAGCCCAAATTATTTTTCCATTAGCATTCATATTACTACCAGAGTGGAAACGATATATTGTAGTATCGCCATGCAATGTATTTGATAATTGCAATGTATACAATTCAATAATTGCACTTGGATTTATAGGCTGTAAATCACTAAAAGTAGCACTAAATGAAACATATTGAACATTATTATCGTATACTGTTTCTCCAATTGATGTCGCCCAATTAGGCTCAGAAGAACCGGTAGTACCAGCTACTGTGACTTTAAAAAACAGGCCAGCATTAGCTGAAGTTGGGGCAATTATATTGCCTAAAGATAAGCTAGTGTTAGCACTCCATGTAGTTGCCATTACTATGCTGGTTCAAATACTTGTGTAAATGTTGCTTGTATAGTTGCTCTGTTGGGAAATTCTATACTTTTACTCCAATCAGTACATTTAAATTGCATAGCACTCGATTCTCTTGGTGGTGTGTATGTAAAGCTTTGATTATCAACTGCTCTTGCATCTAAAAAAGTCTCAATAGTATCGCTTTCATTTTCTGTGATATTTTTCCATGTAAGATTGAAAATTTTTGGATTTTGATTTAATCCAAATAATAATCTGTGTTCATATCCATCACCAAACTGAACAGTTCTTGTTTTAGGTTTTGATATTTTTCTTACCGGAAACGATGGTTCAACATTTGGAAAATTTGCCATTATGCAAGAATACCTCCTGGTCTTTTTTGTTGAATTAATTCTGATTGTATCGCTGCTGCAATAACCTCTCCAAGCTGACGACCTCCGTCACCATCACCTTCAACAGAACTACCAGAAGCATCAACATTTACAGTTATATTACCAGCGCCACCGCCCTGTGCAATAACACCCAATTTACCACCACGACCACGTTTCAGCGGCATGACTGCCTCCGGGCCAGCTTCTCCCATGATGCCAAGTTGAGATCCTCCATATTTAAAATATGTTGGTGAATTAACAACGCCACCTTTGCGATATGGAACAACGCCATTAGCTGCAAATGCATTTCCGTTTGCGCTAAATAAACCCTCTATAAATCCTGTAAATGGTTTCATTATTGCTTGTCTAATTGCAATTCTTGCCATGTCAGCAAGTATTGATCGGGTTAGGTCAGAAAAGTTTAATTTACCTGTCATTACAAATTTAACTAACGCATCCTCCATTCCTTGAAATGCTTTAGCTACTGCCGCACCAGTTTCTTCTGCAAAGCTCTTTATTGTACTGAAATATTTTTGTGCGCCAATCTGTATAGCACCTAATGCTTTATCATCTTTTCCATCTCCTGTTCCACCTTCGGCTCCGTCACCTGTTCCTGTTGCATCTTCTCTTCTTGAAGAAGGAATAGAATCTGAGTCAGCGCCAATACCATAAAGATCTTTAAATCTTTGTAAATTCTTTTTAGCTTGCTCTGATGTATCTTTTAAACCTTTATTAGCAATCTCAATTGCCTTTTTAAAATCTAACTGAACTATTGCTAATTGTATTTTTGCTAAATCCACTAATGTTCTAATTAAGAATCTAACACCCTCAACACTAACAAAAGCAGCAAGACCTATACCTTTTAAAGTATGTGTTATTGCTTTCATCGCACCCTCAGAATTAGTAATTGCAACAACTATTTCTGAAAATGTTCCTTGGAATAAAGCACCGATTGGAGTAATAGCTTTACCTATTGCGTCTTTAAGTTCGGATGTTGCTGTTGTTAATCTATCGCCAGCAGCTTCTGGGCCTTGTGCAAGAATTTTTGCATTCTCTCCATATTTTTTAAATAAAAGGTCTGCAAAACCCATAAAGTCTTCAAGAGTTACCTTTCCTTGCTCCAATGCTTTATCTAATTCTGCTGGTGTTTTATTCATTGAATCAGCGAATAAAGTAAACGCACCGGGTAGTCTCTCGCCCAATTGTTGTCTCAATTCTTCGGCTGATACTTTGCCTTTTGAGAACACCTGGCTAGTTGCACGCATAGCAGCTTTCATGTCTTCTAAGTTACCACCAGTACCTCTAATACCAGCAGCAATAGCTTGAAAGACTTTCTCTGAATCTGCTACTGATTGACCAGCACCAACAACTGATGCAGTTAAAGAAGTGAATTGTCTTGTAATTACTTCCTGTGGTATCGCTAATTCTCTTGATGTTGTAAGTAAGAATTTTTGTGATTTATTGTATTGATTAGTATCATTTATAACTAATCTTAATGCTTTTCTTTGCAATGCAAGTGATGCAGAATATTCAGCCAATCCGGCAATCTGTTGACGTACCATACCAACTTGCGCACCTATTGCAGCACCAACAGCAGCACCAGCAGGGCCACCCATACTAAGTCCAATAGCACCACCAATAGCGCCTTCTGGCCCTCCAAAAATACCACCAGCCGCAATAGCTCCAGCACCCTTTGCGAATCCTTTTAATCTACTTTTTAGTCCACCAGCACCACCTCCAGCAGCAGCCTGTTTCATCTTCTGATCTAATAATGCTATATCTCTTGTAAGTTCTTTAAATTCTCTACCAGTAACATCTGCCATGTTACGCAGACCTTGCAAGGCAGTTTTCTGTGCTTGCATACTATTAATACTGTTTCCGGTAGCTTTATTAACAGCTAATAATTGTGTTTTTACTTTTTTTAATTGCTTATCACTTAGACTCCCAAAATTCTTTTTTAATACACCAACTTCTCTTCCTAACTTCTTGAATGCTTTTGAAACTTGAGCATCTTTAAAAGTTTTAAATTGTATACCAACAACAGTTACTGACTCAGCCATATTATTTATTATCCTTATTTAATTCTTTCAAAGCAGTAGCTTCCATAATTTGGATC
>TARA_R100000231_G_scaffold138793_1_pt1 | contig 10385 bp, 5 predicted proteins | sample TARA_R100000231 | Tara Oceans TARA_R100000231 (sample SAMEA2620565) | marine metagenome | biome: marine biome (ENVO:00000447); feature: surface water layer (ENVO:00002042); material: "saline water (ENVO:00002010), including plankton (ENVO:xxxxxxxx)" | depth 5 m | reverse complement strand
CTACCAGTCTCAAATACTTCTTTTTCTTTCTCTACTATTTTAGTAGGCTCAGTTTTAACTTCTACTTTAGGCACACCTTCTTGCTCTAATAGTTTTTCTGTTTCTATATTTAATTGTCTTTGTAATTCATTAGCAGCTGTTCGTTGAACCTGTTCTTCTACAGTTCCTCTAGTTTGATTAAACTGAGTAACTACTTCTTTTTGTACTTCAGGTGGTAATTTACTAAACTCAGGATGTCTAGCAGGGTCATATATTTCAACCAATGCTTCGTTGCCAGGTTTTTGTGCATCTTTTTCATATTTTTGTGAAAACTTTTGTGCTTTAGCTACAGTCCATGGTCGTTCTTGTCCACCAAACCAAGCACCCATAACATACTCATATACTTGTTCGGGTGTAGTTGCACCTCTCATAGTAGCAGGTAATCCCATAAACAATGAACCCGCTAATGTCTTAGCTACTTTATTGCCAGCTTCACTTCCAGTATTAACAAAGTTACCTATGCTTCTAAATACACCACCAGCTTGTGCACCACCTACAAATGCAGCCATCATTTCATCAACACCACCTTGCCAAGCTGATGCTGCTGATGCTGCTCCTAAATGAAATGCACCTTCAGCTATATGTCTAGCTCTTTCACCTAATATAAAATTACTAGCAGTCCTTACTGCATCATTTTTAGCCAGTCTACCTTGATTTAGAAATGGTTTAACAATTTTTTTTGTTTGTTTAGTTGCAAAATTAGCAACAGCCATAGGAACAGATTTGTTATTTAATGAACGAGCAGTATTAGCTGCCGTCATAAGAGATGTAGTTTTAAGTCCTAACTTAGCAGATACTTTAGCAGCAGCACCTAATGGCGCTCCTATAATACCAGGCGCAAAACCAGCTAAATGCCCTAGGTTTTTAAAGATTGCTTCGTATTCGTTGTCTGGAGTGTCGCCTACTTTTAATGTAGTAAAACCTTCTATAAACCCTGAGCCAAGGTCTGTTAATGCATCAGATATACTAAATTCACCGCTATAGAAAGGTATATTGTGATAGTCAGCGTGTTGCTGTATTGTGTCTTTAAGGTTTGCATAAGCGTCTGGATTCTTTTTATAAGAATCAATTAATGTTCTTACAGTACGCTCATCCAATCGTGGTTGGAACTCAGCCATAAATTATTCTTCTGTTGCAGTATTATATAAGTCGTATAGTCCCATAGCAGCTAATCCACCATATCCAAGGCCTTTAGCTATAGGATGAGGAACTTTAGATGTCAAACCTAATAATCCTCTTACTCCTGCGGCAGTCATTAAACCACCACCAACATATTCTCCTACTTCTCTGCCTGTTTCACCTGCTACTGCTTCACCTAGACTTGGCGCAACAGCGCTAGCAATTAATGATGTTCCTACTTTAGGAGTTAATTTTCTAATATTTTTTATTCTAGCTTTAGCTTTAGACTTAGGTGTTTTCTTTTTACTAACATCTTCAAGTCCTAATGTTTTTCCAATACCTTTTGATTTACCAGATAAAAGATATTCCCCACCTCTTAAAGCACCATAAGCACCAAATCCTGTTTTAATAGGATTTTCTGAAACAAATTCTGATGCTCTTGAAAGTAAACTTTCATCTTCATCTAATGGTATAAATGATTTAATAGCAGCTGCTTGTTGTAATCCTTCAGGAGTTTGTGTAGCTTCTGCATCGCTAATCATGTCTAATAAATTATTGTATAAGTCTGGAGTGTCCTTTACTATCTTACGTATATCTTTTGCTTCATAGCCTCTATTAGCAAGATTTTGTAATCCCTTTAAAGTATTTTGTTCTTTAGCTGCAACTACTGAATTGTAGTATTGTTCAAATAATCCTAAATCTTGAGGCGATAGTCTACCGCCTTTAATTTGCACATACTGATTCCAAATTTCTGTTTTTGATGGCAACGGCATAGAATCGCCTTTGTATACAGGTGTATCGCCACTAGTATCAAATACAGGGTCATTGTTCATGCCAAATTGCATCAGATTAGTAAAGAATTGATTTTCTGCGTTTTGTTGTCGTTGTGCTATAGCTTCACTTAATTTCATATGTTCCTCTAATATGGATTGTTAACTCTCATGTCCATCGCACCATCAGTTCTCGTTGTTTTTGGAAGATTATTTGGTTGTTGCATTATCAAAGATTGCAATGGACCATAAATTTGATTCATTAATGCGCCCCTAGCTTCAGCTTCCTTACTACTATATAAAGCACCAGGATTAAATGGCATTTTATTTACATCTCTTTTTCTCTTAGCTTCTATTTCAGCTGGTATAGTGTATAATTCTTTAGCAGGTCTAGGAATAGGAGCTTCAAACTCTGGAAGAGGTTCAAGACCAGGCATAGGAATTTGTTTTCTATACATTTCACTTGGCAACCCAAAATCAACATCTCCAAATTCAACATCTTGAGGTCTTTCAGTAACATATTTATCAGACATTTCTGTTGATGGAATTAAAGATTTTTTTCTAGCTTGTTTTTGCAATCTTTTTAATTTTCTCTGCTTTAAAGCTTTTACTAATGGACTATCTTGAGAACCTTCAAACTGGTCAAGCATATCTTTGTCGCCTATAAATAAATCTACAGCTGTATCTGCTGCTTGTTTAACTTTTCTACCTGTGTTTTTAATTCCAGTAGATATGTTTTGACGAGTGTCTTTAATTTTTTCTTGCAATCCTTTAGTTCCTTTTTTTATTGCAAGTCCAGTAGCTCCAATTGCCCCTGGAATATTTAATGCTTTAGTTAATAAATTTTTACCACCTTCTGGAAATAGTTTTTGCCCAACTACTGCACCAGCATCACCTAAATTTTCACCAAGAGTACGCATTTGTTCTTGCAACATTACATCTTGTTGCCAATTGTTTTTAGACATATCAAATTGTAAAGCCATTATTTAGGTATCCCTTGTGCGTAAGCACCCATTAAACCAGAACCTATACCACCCAACATACTAGACATTGCCATGTTTCTTCTTTCAAACTCTTGCTGTTCATAGTTTCTTTCAGCTAATCTAGCTTGTGCAATGTTTTCATCAAGACCCATTTGCATTCTACCGATATTTCCTAATAGTCCTTGAGATTGCCCGAGAACGCCCATTCCTTGCATTCTATTCTGCATAAAAGCTTGTTGACTTTGCTGCATAGCACCTTGAGCCATTCGTGATTGCATCGCTCTATTTTGAGCTGCTGTAATACCAGAATCTTGTCCCATAGCTGCTGCCTGTCTTCTAGCTAACATATGTTGCATAGCTAGTTGGTCAGCAGATTGATTTCTAATCATCTGTTGTTGTTGTTGGTTAATAGCGCTATTAGGGTCCATTAATCCTTGACCCATGCTTTGCATTTGTCCATAACCAGCTTGCATTTGATTGACTACGCCTTGGCTTCTAGATAAATCTCCTGCAACTTCTCCTGGCGTAATAGGTCGGTTTGGGTTTTTTCTCATAGCCATAAGACCACCAGCAAGAGATGCCCCTACACTTAGTGCAGGTAATAATAAACTTTGTTTATCATTAGCCATAGGACCATTTTGTGCCCAATTCTGTATTTGCTCTAAATTCATAAATCTTCCTTTTAATTAGAAAATATCATTATAATATAATACTTTGCTCTTTATTAAACCAATTAAAAATTATGACGTTATATCCCATTTAAATACTATTGTAGCATTCGTATCATTTGGAGCAGTTACTGGGTCTATTGAAATAGCATATATTCTGCCTTTAGTTAAAGCATTTGTACCACTCGTAGGTGTCGTAGTATAATCAAATTCTACAGTAGTATCATCTGCAACATCAACAACTGGGTCCCATCTGCCATGAATAGTTCCTGGAACCTCTGTTCCATTTGTAGATTCCCAAATTAAATTTCTAAATGTTCCATCTTGTGCAATTTCACTTCTCCACATAATTTTTTCTAATGTCCCATTATAAGGTGCTACAAAAGCAATATACTCATTTCTTCCTGACGTACTTGTTTGTTCAAATATATATCCATTTATTGGAAGGTATGATGGACCAGCTGATGTAGAGTAATACCCAACGTATTGAATATCATACATATATTTACCTATTCCAGTAATATCTGTACCTGCATCATCTGTAAAAGCAAGTTCATTAGGAGTGTTATTTTTAATCCATATTTGACCATATGCTGCAGTATCTGATACAGCTGCTGCTGATTCTTTTACCTTTAAAGGCAATGCTGTTTGTAATTCATCATCCTTGATATAGATTAAATCAGTATCGTCTTTTGAAATAACTATGTCATCGCCATCTCCATAAATTTTATCTACATCATCTTCATTAAAAAGGATACCATGTTGGTCTGGAAATCTGATACCCTCGGCTTGTACTTTTAATAGTTCTGTAGTATTATCTTTAAATGTAATATTTCCGCCATCAGCATTTACTTCAATATTTCCACCGCCCTCTAAAATCATATTACCTGTTCCTTTAGTAGAAACTGTAAGTGGTACATTAGCATCTGTTCCTGTAGCTTTTAATGTAACAGCATTACCTGTAGCTGCGTTACCTAATTCTACATTATTAACAGCACTTGAAGCTACAGCTGTTCCAAACAATGGATTTCCGTTAGAATCTAAAAATGTATTAGTTGCAAATTGTACAGCGCCTCCATTAACACCTAACAATAAAGTCCCTGTTCCATTTGGTTGCAAAGTAATTAAACCATTTGCACCATCTGTTATATGAAGAAAGCCAGAATCAGTTCCTGAGTTAGTATTTAATCTTATATCTTGCGTGCTTTTACTTGTTAATGTTACAGCTTCACTGCCATTTCCAAATACCGCATATTGGTCACCTGCACTTGTTGCATTTTTTAAAGTAAATTCATTAGTTACGCCTGTTCCAAGTATATTACCTACAGTAGAAATAGTAAAATCTCCAGCTCCATTAACAGAATTTAACACAGCATTAGAACTACCATCATATCTAATGGTTAAACCATCAGAATTAATTGTAGCTAATGGAGCAGTGTCATCTTTAAATATAATATCTCCACCATCAGCATTAAGTTCTATATCGCCATCTATATCTAATGTAAGATGAGCAAGTTCCCCTGTTCCATCTTTTGTTAAAATTGTTGTAGCTCCATTAGTAGTAGTTGATATAGTAGAATAATCAGCATTGTTAGCAGAGCTTCTTAATTTAATGTCGTCACCGCCATCTATATTGTTTATAAATAAACCGTAAGAGCTTGATGTATTTGCACCCGTTGTCGTAACATGCAAACCATAATTAGCACCACCATTCCCACCAGCAATACTTGTATCTAGATTAATTTTTGCTCCATAATTTATAATAGAAGAACTACCAGCATGAGAATTAGAATCATTTTCAATATCTACTTCAATTCCAGTAACTTGTAATATTTGACTAGAAGCTAAACTACCTGTTTGGTCTGCATCAACAACTAAACCTTTAATAACAGCACCAGTAGTACCAGAATAATCTTTATCTATAGTTAAAGTGCCTTCCATAGTATCATCTGCATCATTTGTAATATAATTAGTAATAGTAGTTCCTGTAGGAGGAGCAGCCCAAGTACCATCTTTTCTAAGATAAGTATCATTATGAGTTTCGTTACCACCAGGAACTAATCCAGCAGCATAACTATTATTTGTGTCCATTACACTATAAGTCGTATTGGTGTAATTAGTAGCATGTATAGTTCCAGCGCTTGCTCCAGTCCAATCTATATGTTCATTTGGTTCAAATCCTGCTAAACTATCATGATTAGGAGCAGTTGCACTAGTAGCATCATAATTTAAAGTACCATCTGCATTTGTAGTTATTCTGCTGTTTAACCAGTCATCGCTATTAGAAGCTCCAGTTCCACCATGTGCAATAGCAATATTAGTTCCTTCCCAAACCCCCGTTCCAATTGTACCAACAGTAGCAAGATTAACGCATGTTGTAATATTACTTTGAATACCTCCAGTGATTGTACTTGCTGAACTTGCAGTTGAAGCATTTCCCAAAAGCGCTCCACTAAAAACAGTAGCAGTTAATGTTCCTGATGCTGGATTGTAAGTTAAATTACCATCAGATTCTAATCCTAAATCTCCACCTTCAAGAGCACCGCTTGAAGTAAATACAATTGCATTAATTTCATTAGTATTTTCATTATCTGTAATAGTTACAGTTGATGCTAAAGTTGCAGTTGCAGCATTACCAGTGCATGAACCAGAAGACCCAGATACATTACCTGTAACATCACCCGTTAAATCACCAACAAAATAAGGTGCAGTTAAAACATTAGAACTAGCATTCCATTGTAAACTAAAATCTGTGTTCAAGGATTGATTTCCTGCTCCATTTAATCCAAAAACAGGAAAACATTGTGCGTCAGAGCCTGAATAAGATGTAAGCGTAACATCAGTTGCTACAGCCGCAGTACCTGATGTATTTTGATTTCCTGCTGTATTTACTCCAGGCAAATCAATATCTGCTGTTCCATCAAAAGATGCTCCGCCTATATTTCTTGCCGTTTCAAGAGCAGTCGCAGTCGCAGCATTGCCTGATGTATTTTGGTTACCTGCTGCATTTACGCCTGGAAGAGTTATATTTTGACTACCGTCAAAAGGTACACCACCTATTTGCCTTGAGTTTGCTAATGTTGAAGCTGTATTTGCTCTTCCTGTCGTATTTTGAGTGCCTCCTGTATTTACACCTGGAAGGTCTATGTTTGCAGTACCATCGAATGACACACCTCCAATGTTTCTTGCTGTTTCTAATGCTGTAGCAGTAACTGCATTGCCAGTAGTTGAGCCAGATGAGCCAGTTACATTACCAGTTACATTGCCAGTTACATTACCAGAAAATGCTGTAGCTGTTAATAGCCCAGTACTTGGATTGTATGTAAGCCCAGTATCTGATTCTAAACCTACATTTCCTGTAGCTACATCTGAAAATACTGGATAAACTGTTTCGTTAGTACTATTGTTTGCATATACACCTACTGTTGAAGCTAATAAAGAAGCATTTACAACAGTATTTGAAATATAAGTTGTTAAAGCAACTCCATCTACTGTTATAGCATCTGCTTCTAAAGTTCCATCAATATCTACATTGCCTGATATATCTAAACTAACAGCGTCTAATTCACCTGTTAAAGTTATATTTCTAAACCCTGTAATATCTTTATTTGAATCGACTGCAACTGTTTTACTAGCTACAACTGTTCCTGTTGTTGTTCCATCTAAAAGATTAATTTCGGTAGTAGACGCTGTTAACCCGTCTAATATGTTTATTTCAGTAGCAGTTGCAGTTACGCCATCTAAAATATTCAATTCACTAGCAGTAGCAGTTACTCCATCAAGTATATTTAATTCTTCTGGAGTAGAAGTTATTGCAGTAGTTGTAGATGCTTGTAATAATGGAATATAGCCACTTTGATTAATTAAATATTGAGTGCGGTCAGCTGTAGGGTCTACTATTGAAAGCGTTGTTTCATGGTCATCTGGAGTCGCTCCTTCAAAAACTACTGCATTTTGAGCGTTCATTGTTACAGTATCAACTTGCGTTGTTGTTCCACTAACTGATAAATTTGGAACTAATAGTGTCCCTGTGCTTGGATTATATCTTAACGCACCAGTATCATCTAATAAAGCATTAGATTCGTCATGAAATACTACTGGAAAATTTGTATTTGAAGTACTATCTGAAACAGTAACTGTAGTTGCTAATACATTTGTTTGAAAATAAGTTTTCATATTAGCAGCTGTTATTTTATTTGTAGAAGCTTGAGTTCCCGCTGCGTTATCGTCTACAATAAATATATCCGCATCAGTTAAACTAGTTAATGCATCTGCTTCTGTAACATTAATATCTTTAGCTTTTATAAGTCTATAACTATATCCACTACCAATACCTCCTAACACATCTCCTATTTCTACAGCCATTAGCTTATCTCCAATGTAAGTGTTGCATTATTATAACTATTAGGACTACGCCATAATTTAAATTCTTCTATATAAGCATAAGATGCACTATTTGCTGTATTTGAATTAGTATTTTCAATAAATGTGGTAGCAAAACCATTAATTTTAAATGTTGGAGCTGAACCAGTTAATCTAGAAGGATAGCATACCCATATATAATTATCAGCTGCTGAAGTTGTTATTGATGTAGGAGCTAAAGTAGGTATAGATGTTGCAACAAAAGAATCACCTCCTCCGCTAAGACTATATGGAATATTAGACAAAGCAGTTGCTTGTGTGCTATATCCATAAAAAAATTTATTTTTAAAATCAATATTTATATAAGCAAATTTAGTTGTGCTGCCATCGCTAACGCCAATAGTAAATGATTGTCTTTTTCGACCAGAAGTCCAACTATCTGCATTATCAGGTGATAATAAATCTATAGTTGAACCATCATTAAAATTAATGAGTTGCAATGGATTTCCAGTGCAATCTGCTTGAGTAAAAGATAAAGGAAAACCAGCTTGTCCTGAATTAGTTTCTCCTGAATGTGTAATACTTCCAGCAAAAGTACCTCCCGAAGGATTGTTAAATGTACAATCAAAATGAAGGTTAGAATTAACTGAAGTACCACCAGCTGTTATGAGTATAGTATTTCCTATAATATTATCATTAAATCCACTAATGTTAAATTGCAAATCTAAATAATCTGCTCCTGACCATTTAAATATTTTACCACCATCATTTTTTAATCCATATAAATTTGAAGTAGTAGTATCCCATAACATAGAGCCATTTCCTGCTGAAAAATCAGATGCTGATGTAGGTGCTGAAGTACCTGTTTTTAATATACTAGAATCTGCACCCAACACATTTCCACTGCCATCTGTTATAGTACCTGCAGTTACAAGGTTACCATCTACATCTAATTCAAAATCTGCTGCATCAGGCAAAGTACTATCAGTTGTTGCGTGTATTTTAAATTTACCTGAGGCACTAGTTCCATTATTATCAGAAACATCAAGTCCCATAACCCAATTAGGAGTAGTATCTCCTAAAGATATAACTGCGTCTTGGTCTGCATTAGATTGAATAGTTACAGCTGTTTGAACTGATTCACCTGTTAATGCACCTGGAATAAATAAATTATTTGTTGTTATTTTAACAATATCAGTTTGTGAATCTGTTTTAGGTTCATGGGTAATGTCTCCTACATTAGCTGCTGTACCTCCTGTAACATTAAAATTTTTAGCTACTACTTTAGCATCTGCTGTATTATTAGCATTTCTAACGCGTAATTCATTGCCTGTATTATTTAATAAAAGTCTTTCTTGTTTATCGTTTGTAATAGCAATGTTTTTATTTCTATCATATCTTACAGCTTCTCCTTTTACAGGGGTTCTGCTTTTACCAGATGAGCCAACAGAAGGTCTAAAGTCTTTAGAATTAGATACGCTAGCATAATTAGAGTTCATATCTACCATCCAACCTTCTTCAGTATATTGAGCTAAGGATGTTTGGTCACCATTGTTAACAAGTTGAAAATCACCTATTTGCGGTGCTGTTTTAGAAGCCTTGCCAGCTGTTTCAGGCATTAAATGCTCTATTTTATCGTATATATCTCTTAAAGCAGTATCTACTATAGGGTCATTAACTTTTTTTCTTGTAAGGCGTCTTCTAGCCATTATTTAATACTTTTAGGTTTGTAAACTACACCAATAGAATCAATATATCCTTTTTGCCCAGTAAGTCTAATACTAAGATTTTTACCCTTTGTTCCTGCTGGAAACTTAAGTATAGGAGATACTATATCTATAGTTTGAGTTACTCCACCTATATGAACTTCTCCTGTAGTTCCCATTACTGCTCTTTCAACAAATAATTCCGTAAAACTTGTATAGTTTGTAACGCTTTTAACTAACATAATTTCATTTTGTATTTTAATTAAATGTCCAGCTCTTATAAAACTCTGATTACCTTCATTTACTTGAGTGCCTGCTCCATTAGAAGTATTAGGCTGAATTTGTGTTTTAATATGCAACGTAGACACTGTAGGATTAGCATCAAACAAATTACTAAATAAATACGTTCCACCTAAATTAATAGTTTCATAAAACTTATTTTTAACTGTCAAATCAACTAAATCATTATCTACATATGCTTGAACAGATGCTGTTTTAGAATTAGAAGAATCATATACACCTATTGTATTTCCTGTTTCATATATACTAGGAGTACCTAAAAACTTAATGCTTCTAAATACTTTGTCTTGAGTATCTGTTCCAAAATTAATGTCTTTACTAAACCAATCCCATGTTCGTCTATTGTAGTCTGTAAACTCTTCAGATTTAAGGTCAATATAATTATATATATTGTCTGTATCTGCAATAATAATATCAGAATCTTTAGAAGATGTTATT
>TARA_R100000231_G_scaffold2847_4_pt1 | contig 10398 bp, 6 predicted proteins | sample TARA_R100000231 | Tara Oceans TARA_R100000231 (sample SAMEA2620565) | marine metagenome | biome: marine biome (ENVO:00000447); feature: surface water layer (ENVO:00002042); material: "saline water (ENVO:00002010), including plankton (ENVO:xxxxxxxx)" | depth 5 m | reverse complement strand
GCGGGAGACCTCTCGCCACAACTTGGCGGCAATGTAACAGAGTAGTTCGCATTTTTGAAGACTGATGATATGGTGCAGGCATGGCAAACGACCCAAATATGCTCAATCTACCTATGGTCCCTGTCGGCGCAAGCGGAGTAACGGGACTCGAGCCAACAAGTCCTTTGATGGATTTGATACGTGCATACCAGAAAAACATAAGTCCTGAGCCTTACGTGCAACCGCTTATGTATGACTGGTACAACATGACGCCAGAGCAGCGTGTTGCTGTAGGGCTAGATCCAAACTTCCCTCCTTACGATCGAGAAAGGGCTCTGCTCGGCAGTCGTCCTATGTCGATTGGATTTCCACCAGCGTTAAAAGGCGGAGCTGCAATTCTCAAAGGCACAGTAGGCAAAGGTGGTGCAGGTTTGGGAATGGGTCGAGGTGCGTTTGCTACCCCACCAGCAGGTGGTGCTCCTGTACAGCAAATAGCTTCACGAAGTCTGGGCGCAAATCCTGGTTCTGCTGTGGGTGCCCTTAAAGGCAGCCAGCCTTTAGGTAAAATGCGAAATGTTTTGCCAAGCGGACAAACACCAAGACCTGGAGTTACACCACAATCTGTGTCGGCAGGGAGCAACTTGATCGACGATGCAGTAATGCAAGCGCAGCAAGCAGCGAAAAAATCTAAAGACGTGGATAAGTTTTTAGGCGTAGCCGAAGATGCTGCGGGCAACCTTACTTTTCCGGGCTACATGTCTCGAATGGGGCTAAATAAACCGCAGACAGGTCCTGTTGGACTCAAAGATCCCATAACACGAGCAACTAAATACCCGCTAGGTGCTTCGCAGCTAGATCGTATTGACCGAGGTTTAGCTAAAGCAATGGAAGTTGCTGGGCGTAGGGGTTCAGGAAACCAAAATATGTCTTTGTTGCGAGATGTAATAAACGACCCTACGGGTAGAGGAATAGCGACTGCCGCAGGAGCAGGATATGGACTAGGCAAGCTTTCTACTGTAGACCCAATATCCCAATCACAACCCCCATTACCACAGGGAGGCATGAGCGTTGATTCTTCGCTGCTTATGTCAAGGCCTCAAGAACCAGGGTTGCCTATGAGCATGATGCCTCCAGCATCTCCATCTGCAGTGCCCGGTGTTCCTGCGTCAATTGCCGGTAATGTTACTCCTTTTCGAGACAATGACATGCCAGCACCTGCAGCGTCGATAGCTGCACAAATGCCAGGACAAACAGCTGGCGTACCCGGTGGATACCAAGTGCGTGGCGGAGATATGCTTGCCGATATTGCAACTGCAGACCTCATCGCCAAAGGACAAACACCTTCAACCGCCGATGTTATGCGACGTGTGCAGGAACTGCAGAAAGAAATAGGCATTACTGACCCACGCAAATTGCAGACATTTGCGCAAAGTGGAGCTCCAATCAAAAGTGTAGCCGCAGACATCTCGCCTGCCGGTGCATACGCAAAACGTTTTGGTACAGCAAAAGCAAAGGCCGCACCTAAGCCAATGGCACAACCAAGTAAGCCAAAACTAAAGCAGCAGACGTTACTGTCTGATTTTCGTGTACCAGGAAAAAAATCAATTTCTGATACCGGCGCTGCGACAACGGGGCTAGGCGGACCAGATCGAAGTGATTTGATAGGCATGATGATGCAAGCAACAAAGAATCAAATGCCTAGCTTAGACTCTGCCGCACCGCGTATGCCTGCGCCCAGTGTAAAAGACAGTCCGGAAATGAAAGCAATGAATCAAACTGTTCGTGACATGTCTTTGACTAATATTATGCCGTCAATTATGGGTGGAAAAAATAAACAGGACAACAACAACCTAAAAACAAGAACGCAGGATATTCCAGATTTTTTGAGCGGCCCGTTCGCAGAAGCTTTAGCAAAAGGCGGAGAAATTTCTAACAAAAGCAATCCCGCACTATGGGCAGCGTCTAAGTCAGAAGCACTGAATAAGATGGGCGGTAAGCACAGTGCTCGAGCAATGCAGTTAGCGACTTCGATTTACCAAAAGAAAGGCGGCAAATACAAAGGAAGCAAGTCTTCTAAGAATCGTCTAGCGAACTGGGGCAAGCAGAACATGGAGAAAGGCGGAGAAGTTATGGGCGGCGTACCTGGTGTTGACTCGGTGCCAATCCTTGCGCAGCAAGGAGAGTACGTCATTCCTAAACCAATTGTCGACAGCATAAAAACAGGCATGCCAATGCCGACCGATAGCGTAGAGATGATGGGCGAAATGCGCAAAATGTTGAGCAACTGGAATCCAACAACCGAAGAAGGGAAGAAATATCATGAGGAAGTAGAAATGCTGCTTGCAAAAAGAAGCAGTAATTTTCCTATGACTAAACCTGACATGGATATGCCGGAAATGAAATACGGTGGTAAAGTTATGAATATGCCACAAATGATGTATGGCGGCAAAGTCGATAAGATGCCTGAGATGATGTATGGCGGTTCCGTCAAGAAAATGCCGCAGATGATGTACGGTGGCTCCGTAAAAAACATGCCTGAGATGATGTACGGTGGTGGAGTCAAAAAAATGCAAAAAATGATGTACGGTGGCGCGGTAAAAAAAAAGACAAAAATGATGGGATACTAAGCAGGATAGGTGTTTCTGGTTACAACAAACCCAAGAAAACACCATCACATCCAACCAAGTCACACGTTGTCGTTGCCAAATCAGGTGACACAGTAAAAACAATACGTTTCGGCCAACAAGGCGTAAAGGGAGCAGGCAAAAATCCTACGTCTGCCAAAGATAAAGCACGTCGCAAAAGCTATTACGCACGACATAACGCACAGGATTCCAGTCCTGATAAGCTGTCTGCACGATACTGGTCGCACAAGGTTAAGTGGTAATGGGTAAAAGAAACAAAACGGTTCCGTTTGATCCCGCTGTCGAGCGTGGATTTATCGAAGACAAAGTAGACGCGATGCAGAAGCTTATATTGGTGGAGCATCGTGATCGGAAAGGCGAGCTTACGCCGCTGTATTTGAACAACTGTCAGACACGGTTGCATGCGTTATTCGAGAAAGTAAGAGCGTTTCGTATAGTAAAGAACATGCTGCTGTCAGATGACTGCGAAGAAATTGCCAAAGTAATCGGTATCTCGCCCAAACAAAAATTCAGCACTCTTGTGCGCAAGATTAGCCAGAAAAACATCGACGCGCTGCTTCATAACTTCAAGCAGAAAGCGCCGCATCTGCAGTTATCTGATGGTCCGGTACGTATTGTTATAACAAAATGCCGTCGTGCAGGTGTGAGCTCGTATATCGGTGCTCGTTTTTATTTGGAAGCTAACTTCACATCGAACATGTCTGTGTTGGTCATGGCGCATAGAGGCGCAAACGCACGTCGTATCTTCAAGTATACGAAAGATTTTTATGACTACTGGTCGCCGGAATACGATGAGTATCGAAAACAAGCGCAATACAAAAGCAGAAGTGAAGGCTACACGTGGGAGCATAATAGCCGTTACGTTGTTGCAAGTGCTGGTGGTGATAACTCTGCGCGTGGTGATCAATTCGATCTCATGCACCTATCAGAATCCGCCTTCTTTGAGAGCTATGCAGAAGTAAACAGCGCACTTACTGCAGCTCCGCCATATAGTACGGTCATTGAAGAGAGCACCGGCAATGGACCAAGCGGTGGATTCTACGAGCGATGGACCAAAGCGTTAGATATAGATGACATCATTGCAGCGCATGACCACCAAGAAGCAGACACAATTCAAAACTGGAATGGCTACATACGCTTTTTTTACTCGTGGCTAGATGATCCTGCGTACAGAGAAAAAGTATTCGACTGGGAGAGGCAACACATCGAAGACACACTAGATGCTGATGAGAAAGCATTACTGTCTGCGTTTCCAAAAACCACGCTCGAGCAAATCAAGTGGCGAAGAACGAAGATAGAAAACGACTGCCAAGCAAACGAACAAGGACTACCGCCAGAGTTATACTTTGCACAAGAGTTTCCAAGCACAGCAGACGAAAGTTTTCAGGCAACATCAACAAAATGGTTTCCGCAACGCAAGTTGCAAAGGATGCAGTTGCGGTCAAAGACCGTCAAACCAGAACTGTGTCTCAAGCTCGACCCTAACGATGACCCAAAGAAAGTTCCGTTTGGTATGCAAAACTTTACTGTGTGGAGCAAACCAAAGAAAGGACACACGTATGTTATTGGTGCCGATGTCAGTCAGGGCCTCAAACGAGGTGACTGGTCTGTTGCCTTAGTGTTTGATCGACACGATGGTACGTTTGTGAGCGAGGCAGCGATGCTGCGGATCAAAACACCAGCACCAGCTTTTGGCGAAATGCTTTGTTTGCTGGCCGAATGGTATAACGAGGCATTTATTGTGCCGGAAGCCAACGGTCCTGGCTTGGCTGCGTGTACAAGGGTCGTCGAAAACAGATATCCGCATATCTATCATCGCCGCACAATGGATATGATCAAGGGCAGAGTCAGTGACCCCAACACGTTTCGCTTCGGATTTTTGGTAACAGCGTCTACAAAAACCAGGGTGTTAGCAGACACACAAGAGGCAATCCGCACAGAATCGTTGAATTTTCTGAGCGAAGAGCTGATAAAAGAGCACCTGTCTTTCGAGTCAAACGACGGAAAGATGCAGGCACCCAAAGGTCAGCACGATGATACCGTGATGGCCACAGCGATGGCTTTTTTTGGGCACACACGTGCTGCGCCACCGGTAGACCGCAAAGCTCAAGCAGCTGCTGCGGCGCAAACATCTAATATTCCTCAACAAAATCATAATATATGGGAAGCTGTATTGGCTAAAATCGCGCATGATACGCGCAACCAGAAGCGCGAAAACAAACGTGAATCAGTAAGGAATATGCGCAAATACAACCGATAATTCCCAGGTTGTATTTTGTATGATAGGTTCGCACTATGACTGGCGCAATGATTCTCGCATCACTTGGATTTCTTGGGATTTTAGGTACAGCAGTAACAGCTCTACACTGGCTACTTAAAGGACACCGTGAAACAGTTGAGCTCTTGATAAAGAACAACCAAGAGATTAGCACGACATTTGAGAAAGTGCAGGGTGATTACCTGGACCATCTAAAAAACGCAGCACCTATTGGTGGTTTGCCGCGTGACTTATGGATGGAACAGCACGAACTAAAGAAGAAGGAACAGTCGTTACGAGAACGGCAGTTGGATATTGAGACACCATTGCGACGAGCTGCACTAGAAGCGAAACTAAAAAAACAGGGTCGAATGAACGGGCAGCACAGAGTAATGGATCCAGAGGCGTAGGATGAGTGAAGGAAAAAAGCTAACGAAAGCCCGTGCGCGGGAAATGCTTTCGGAAGCACAAGGACTTTATGATGACGCAATCACTGCCATTGCGCAGAGAGCACCGTATCTTATTGAAAACATGGCTTTTTACCGTGGTTTACAGTGGGGCACAGCGTCTCCGCTAGGCTGGGTGCAGGATGATTACGACCTGGATGAAGCGCGAGAAGTGCTCAATCATATTCGTCCGACGGTAAGAACAGCGGTATCTGACACGCTGCGGTCGCTGCCTAATCCAGAAGTGGTGCCGAACAACAGCGATCAAAGCTCACTTGCGCGGGCTGAGGTATCGCAAAAGCTTGTACGTAGTTTTTTAAAGAACGGCGTTATGAATTATGAGACTTTATATCGCGGAGAAACTGCAGCGCAAATTCACGGAGCAGCATTCTACAAGGTAATTTGGGATCCAAACAAAGGTGATTACGACGAATTCCCTATTATTGACCCCGAAACAGGGCTTCCTGACACAGATGAATTTGAAATGCCGCGCATGGAACGACGCGCAGAGGGTGAAATATCTGTACAATTTGTGGACATTATCTCAGCACTAGCTGATCCACACGCAAAAGACGAAGAAAGTATTCAGCATGTGTTCCACCGCAAGCTTTTGCCTTTGCGGATTTTGAACGACCAGTTTCCATTTGATCACTACGGCAAGTCAACAGAAGGTCGATGGTCAATTGGTAGACAAGATGAGTCATTGCATGCGACACAAATTGTAGAAAACGATGGGCGCAGTTTTGACATACCGTCAGCTGCAGGCAGGCATACGAATGCAAGCGAGAATCAGTTAGGAGAACTCATTGAGTTTTGGGAAAAACCAAGTAATCGCTATCCTGGTGGGCGTCTTATTATTTTTTCTGCTGATGTTATTGTCGCTATTGGGCCTTTGCCTTACGAGTGGCCCTGGGTACTACGTTTAGGGCAAAACCTATTACCCAATGGCTTATACCCTGACGGTGTTGTCAAAGACATCATTCCTGTGCAGCGCAGCATCAACCTGAGCGCAAGCAAGCGCAAGGAATGGGTTGATAAGGTTCTAAGCCCTCCGCTTCTCGTTCCATACGGAAGTGGAATCAATACGGATATGTTTTCCGATATGGCAGGTGAACTTATTGAATACAATCCCGGTGCTCGACCAGAATGGATGCGCGTACCTGATATCCCTGGCAGCATGTTCAACTTCGAAGATTTTGCAGTCAACACACTGCAAACCATCTCTACGTATGGAGATGTAAACCGTGGACAGCCACCACAGGGGTACGACTCAGGTCGTGCGCTTTCGTATTTATACGAGTTCAGTAAGGCAATTCATGAGCCAGATGTGCATTTATTCAAGGCAGATGTAGCAAAAATACTGCAAAAATGCCTTCGTTTGGCGCGTGATTTCTATGAAGAAGGCAGGATTGTACGCACTTTAGGCGCGAATAAAAGGCTGTTATCTCAAGAGTTTAGACGTAATGACTATGATTTTGACGCTACGGTTACAGTCGAGCCGTTTAGCGGTACACCAAATAGTCGCGCGTTGCGTTATGCGGAAGCGATGGAACTGTATCAGCTTGGTGCGTTTGATCCCGATAATCCTGCAGCAAAAGCGCTGCGTCAGGTGCTGGAAGTAGATTATGAAGATGCACCAACGCGACACAGGTTAGAGAATCATTATTCTCGAGCTCGCAGTGAGAACCGTAATTTACTAGATAATCCGTTCTTTGTGCCTGAACTGTTAGACGAAGATAATCACGAAGTGCATGCAGAAGTGCATTCAGACTTTGCGGTATCCCCTGAGTTCTTGGCTTTGCCTGAAGCAGCAAAACAGCAGTTTAGGGCGCATATTGCAGAGCATGAAATGAAGCTCGCGCAACAAACAGAAGCGTTCGCAACAGAATCACAGATGCTTATGGGTAACGCGCAGTCCGCAGTCGGTGGTCCTCCGCCTGCTAGCGACCCGCAAATGCCATCGCCTTTTGATGGTGGAGGTGGCGCATATGGTCAAAATCAAGAGTCTGGCAACGTAGAACTGCCTCCACCACAAGATGTTGTAGCCTTTCCGGAATAAGGTCTTGTTTGACAGGTAAAAATAATAAGGTAGTATCAACCCATGACCGATTTGAGAGCTGAAATATCAGAAGCAGACCAAGCATTGTTTGGGGAACAGGGAACACCCGCACCCGCACCAGAAGTAGACGCGCAGCAATTGATGGCTGACGCAGGCGTGGAAATTCCTTCGGAACCTGACCCTATGCCAGAGCAAGTAGCGTCACTATTCGAGCAAGCAGGTATCGCAATTCCCGGTGCTGAGAATAACGCACCTTCCACAGAACAAGCTGTACAAGCAGAGCAAGCGCAGCAAGTAATTCCGGAGGTTGAGTCTGAGCCCGAATATACGCAGCAGGATATGATGAATGCGTATATGCAGCAGCAGCAACAGCTTTCGCAACAGCTCGCGGAACTGCAGCAACAGCAAATGATGCAGCAACAACAGCAAGCGCAGCCACCAGCTCAACCGCAGCTAAACCTGAACGATCCCCAACAATTAGCAGACGCAATGGAAACAGTGGGTCTAGATCCAACCTCTGCAACGGATGTGTATATGTTCCGTTCAGATTTTGAGCGACGTACGCAACAGCAGCAGTACGAAACACGAATCAATGAATTGCAGCACTATATTAGTAACATGCAGCAGCAAAGCGTGTATGCGCAGCATGAAGCTGCAGTTGATGCGCAGGTTGACGCAACATTGAATGTGTTCGGAGAAATACCTGCGCAGGTCGCACAAAACATCAAACATCATGCAGCAACAATGTTATCTGAAGGGCTGGCTCAAGATTATGGGCAAGCGATTCAGCATGCAGTGGCCCCTTATCTGCCGTTGTTGCAAATGGTTCAGCAGGCACCAGCCGCGCCAACCGCGCAGCCTGCACAACAAATCGCACCTCCAACTAAACGAGAAGTTGGCGGTCAAGCAGTGTTAGCTGCAGCTCTTTCTGGAGGGAGCAGTGGTCACGGTCCAACCCTAAACGACCTTGATGTCGACGCGCTTGAAAAGGCGTTGTTTCGAGATAATTAGTACCGAGGAACAAACGAATGGTATCTTACGCAGGAATTAATGAAATAAGCGTCGGCTCGGGTCAGTCCAGATCTGCCTACGCAAATCTTCTCAAATATTACTATGGCCCGAAATGGGACGCATGGATTCACACTGAAGCTCTTATTGCAGACAAAATCGGCAAGAAAAAGGGCGTTATGGGTGGTGTTGCTAAAGTCAACGCTGTCACCACATCTCTTCCGCAATCTGCTGGAATGAGCTCCGGCGAAGGATACTATCTTCCTGAGCCAACCGCTGGCACACATGTCAATCCGCGTATCGTTGCGCGAGATATGTACACGCGACTTCGATGGACAGGTCAGTCTCAACGTGCTGCTCGAGCAGGCGACAAAGCTGCTTTCTCTCGTCCAAAGCAAAGTGATGTCGAAGATGCTCGAATTCAATCGACGCTAAACTTCGCGCGGAAACTATATCTTGGATACTACGACGTATACGGAACAGTAGCTTCTTATAGTGAACCTACAGTAACACTTGCTGGTCGTGAGGACAGAACGTCTGCTGCAGCGAACTATTACAAGTTTGGTGCTCATTATATGCGTGAAAACCAAATGATTGGGTTTGTTGACACGTCAGACGGTATTGGAGGCAATCCAAGCTATGCGCACAATACTAGCGACCATCTCGTTAAGATCAACAGTGTCGGTGGCACACTAGCTTCGCCGACAATTACGCTGCAAGAAGGTGCAGTTATTAGCGGTGGAGATGCTTTGGCGTCAATCCTTACTGGTGCGGACGCTCCCGCTGCAGGTGATTTGGTTATTCCTTACGCAAGCCGTAAAGACTCAATTACCGACACTGGTTCAGATCCTAATCCGACAGTGGATACGGACTTCTTCACTTTCAACGGTGTAGGCTCTGTGATTTTGCCGGATTCTCATTACGAAACACTGTACGGTCTTGACAAGGGAACATACAGCAAACTTTCTGGTGTATTTGATGTTGCGAGTGATCCTACTTCTCCGCGTGAATTTCAAGAATCTAGGCTTACTCTAATGATTCACCGTATTCGCAACGAAGGTTCTGGCGGAACTCCAGATGTTGCAATGCTTCACGATTCAATGATGCGTGAATTTTTGAATCTAAACGAAAGCAATCGTCGTTTTGCTCCAGTACAGCAAGGCAAGTACGGTTACGGACAGATTCAGTACATGGCTGGCTCTACCGTTGTACCGCTTGTTGAAGATTGGCTTTGTCCTCCGAAGCAAGTTGTTGTTCTTGATACTACCCAATGGGGATGGCATGAAGAATCTTCAATGGCTCCTTTGGATGATCCACAGTTGCGATTCGTTCCAAACTACGATCAAACAGAGCAGGTATGGCACAAGTCAGGTAATATCGCGTGTAATAAGCCACACAATAACGGTATTATTGATGATCTCGAGGCTAACCTCGACGGAACACCTGACGAATAATAACTGATGCCTTGGGGAGAGGAATGAAAAAGCAACGCGCACAAAAGCGGATTGACGTTGACCTGGAGGGAGCTTGGGATCCTTCGACAGGTATGCAGTGGAGCAAAAAGTACTTCCTCTACCCCGAGGTTTTTCGGATGCGGTTTGACCCGGATTCGATAGCAAAAAGCCCCCCACTTCCGGTGGGTGTAGAGACTGTCTTCAAAGACGTGTTTGGGGAACTCGCGAACAAAAAACTGAAGCTGGCTCTACACCCCTGGTTTAAACGGTGGTGCTTATTTGAGTTTGTTCCTAACCCGAAACAGGGACAAGCAGGCTGGCATTGCGTACAAATTTTTCACGATATTGACAGCCAGAAGGAAGGCTATCTTCCTGCGGATATCGACTTTGAAGATAAACGCGCAGAAGACCTGCGAGGCAGAATTGGCGACTACGTTCCGCCGAATCGCAAGTCATTAGAGTTTGTAAAAGCACACTGCGACACGCATCGTTCGACAGTCAAAGAGATGTTTGATTTTGTGATTTCACGCAGAGAAGACAAACGCAAAGA
>TARA_R100000231_G_scaffold93400_3_pt1 | contig 10418 bp, 13 predicted proteins | sample TARA_R100000231 | Tara Oceans TARA_R100000231 (sample SAMEA2620565) | marine metagenome | biome: marine biome (ENVO:00000447); feature: surface water layer (ENVO:00002042); material: "saline water (ENVO:00002010), including plankton (ENVO:xxxxxxxx)" | depth 5 m | reverse complement strand
TTAATGATGGTAAATATCGTAAACATAGCAACCATTATAACAATAATTACGGTGGTAATATGAAAGAAAAGGAAGAAATTAAAGAACTAAAAAGGGAAATAAAAGCCCTCAAGCAAAGAATTAACGGATTAGAAAAAGACTTGGATTATCAAATTGAGCAAAATGATGTGAATGGTAATCTTAAAAGATGTATTCGTGAATTACAAGAAGAAGTAGCAAAAATGGCTAATCAGCCAGTTGGAATAATGTTTAGTTGGTTAAAGTGATATTATGAAAGTAGTTTATGGACATACCGATTCTATCTATGTGCAAATTGATTCCGTAGAAACTGCTCAAACAGCGATTAAAGAAATTGAAGCATCAGTAAGAGAACACTTTCCTAATGTTATGGGATTAAAAGAACACCCAGTAGTATTAGAATTTGAAAAGTATTTTTCAGCATTAGGTGTAGGAACAACAAAAAACAGAAATGCTGGTTTAGTATCTTGGGAAGATGGAGAATGGCTTGATGAGCCAAAGTTCACAATGACAGGATTTACTGCTAAAAGAGTGAGTGAAACTAAATTAGCAAAGGAAGTTCAAACTAATGTTCTTAAAATGTGGGTTGGAGAAAAAACACAGGCAGAAATCAATAAATATCTTTTTGAAACATATCAAAAGGTTATTAATGGTAAAATTAATATTGATTCAATCATTAAGAGAAGTCGTTTAAGACCTTCCAGATTCACAGTAAAATGCCCAGAATGTAAAGCAAAATATCATTTGAAGGAATGTTTAGAACTAAAACATTCTGTCTGTAAAAAATGTGCAACAGAAACAAGCAAATTTACTACACTTGAAGGAAAAAAACCGTCAATTGGTTCAGGTATTGCTGGAGTTTTATACGCTTGGCAAAAAAATGACACTAATTTTGATGACTCTTATTTATTTATCAAAGTAATGGGCTTTTGTAATTCATTTATTCATCCTTTAACGCAAGAAAGAAAAGATGTTGAATACATATCGGGCATAACTAAAAAGGATTTTGAAGGTTATATTCCCGATTGGAAGCACTATGCTGAACAAGTAGTAAAGAAAGCCGAACCTATTTACAAGGCGATGGGTTGGGATATATCGTCCATACGCACAGGATATACACAAACGAGCCTTGATGAGTGGTGGTAAAATATGAGTAAAGATGAACAATACGAAGCAAGATTAAAGTCAATGAGAGAATTTACATATCAATGGGATGCAGAAGCATTTGAAGACCCTTCTAAGCCTATCTTAAAGATAAGCAAGTCTTCATTAGGTTCTTTTAATTGGTGTCCTAAAAAGTATGAGTTTAGTTATATTGAGAGATTACCTCAAGACCAAACGGAAGCCATGCGTAAAGGAACTATATTACATAATCATAGAGAAGCCTTTTTTGATGAATTTGATATTAAGAAAGCCGATTCCATGAATAATTCAGAAATTATGGAGTATGCAACAAGTTTAATGCCCGTTGATGAATACTTTGATGTTTCTTTAACTGTTGCTGCTTTTGAAGCACAGCGATTTATTGAAGCAAAAAGTGAAGGGAGAACACATGAGTTTTTACCTATAATTAACGAAAAAATGTTTGATTGTGAATTAACTATCCCTAGAAATACGAATCCCAAGTTTCCATTACAAAGAGATTATGTTGTTAGACTTCAAGGTATTATTGACCGAGTATTCATTGAAGACGGCAAACTTATTCCTTTTGAATATAAAACAGGTGGATGGAAAGACTGGAAGAAAACTTCAATGAGACAAGAAATGGCATTTTATCAATTAATGCTTGAAAATGCTCCTGAAGAAATCTTAACCAAACATGGATTAACTTCTGACTTAGAAGTAAGTCATTGGGGTTGGTATTATCCCGTTGCTAATCATATTACTGTTGAACCTGTTAAGAAAAGAACAAGAACTTCGGTTATGAACAATATTGCTAAGTTAATACATTCTTATGAACAGAAACATTTTGAAACTAAGTTTTATTATAAGACTTGTTCTCATTGTTCTTACTTTGGTATTTGTGATGCTGCAAATGAAGACACATGGTTGTGATAAAATGAATGATTTAATTAAGCAAAAAGTATTATCAAGAAACTGGACATTTAATGAAATATCTAATCTAAAAGAAACAATAGGTTCTCTTTCTCAAGAAATATACCTTGAGTTATCTTTACCAGAAAGATATGATATTATTAGAGGTATTAGAGTTAATGAAGGATGGGTAGGTCTTGTTTTTGAAGATGTTATGAGAGAAGCAATTATGACTACATTACAAGGTGATGTAGCAGGAATTATTAGAAGTATGCTAAATACGGCAACAGTAAATTTTGGAGGGAATGTCAATGAAATATCCGAGAATGGTATGGGCGGGGAGTCAAATAAGAAACGCTCCACAAATGCGAAGAAAAAAGATGACGACAAGGAATGATTACATTGATTTTATTAAAGCACACAACAACAGAACAAATGTATATACTACCGTGTATGATTTTGAGTATTTTACAGAAAATATGCCTGTTGAAGCAAGCGTAATTATTGATAGAATATTTTTAGATTTTGATGCCCATGAAGACGAATTAGATAAAGCATGGCGTGATGTAAAACAGGTGATGGAATTGGTTATTACTAATGATTACAAACATACTTTGTTTTTCTCAGGTCGTGGTTTTCATTTATTTTTGTTTGGAAAAAGAACAAAAGAAATGAGAGATGTTCAAACATTTTTTAAAGAGATAAAAGAATATCTAATTATGAAAGTAGGAAAAGACAATACTCTTGATGAACGGGTAGGACAGACTACAAGATTAAGGAGAGTTCCAAATACAGTTAATATGTCATCTTCTGATGGAGAAGGAAATGCTCGTTATTGCATACCTTTAACTATTGATGACTTATCTTTAGATATTGAAGAAATACTTAGAATGTCTATCAAGCCTCGCCATTTACCCTTCCAAAAGGGCGGTAAAAATGAGGTCTTGTTTCCCAAAGCACCCCCTATTGAGGCTATGGAGGGGTCTGTTTCTGTGCCTTCAAGCGTAGGTAAATTGCCTATGTTGCCCTGTTTGCATAATGCGGTTATGGTAGAGAATCCAACACATTTAGCAAGAGCATACCTTGTATCTTGGTATCGTGATTTATTGTCGGGTTATACCGATTTGACTAATCATGCTGATAAACAAAAAGTTCATCAGTTAGTAGTTGAAGAATTAGAAAGAGTCTTTGCTGATTCTGATTCAGTATGGCTTGATTGGGATAAGAATGAAACTCAAAAACATTCTCGTTTTACAGTCTATAATAACTATAATACGCCTCATTGTGATAGGCTCATTAGTGAAGGTTTTTGTGTAGGTAAATGTTGGAGGTATTCAAATGCTAGTAATTGATTCAAGAGAAAATTCAAAACTTTCTAAACTTGTTGTTCAAAAAGCAAAAGCCCTTAAGATAGAACATGAAGTAAAGTGGCTTGAAATAGGCGATTATATTTTTGATGATGTTTGTTTTGAAGCAAAATCAGCAACCGATTTTTTAGGTTCAGTAATGTCTAAAAGATTATGGACACAAATAGATAATATGGATAGACATTATCAAACTAATGTCGTCATTATTTATGGCGATATGCAAGAAGCAATTATGAATGTAATTGAACACTCTCCCAGTAAAATGCCAATAGGAACTAGAAGTATTATGCTAAGTAATAAATTTTTAGGAGCATTAGGGAGAATCGTTTTAGATACCGATGTTAAACCTTTTTGGGTTCAGACGGAAGAAGAAGCGGCACTAATAATAACAGCAGTAAGTAAAATGAAACCATTAACAAGAGAAACAATAGCACCACAGATATTTAAAAGAATTACAACAGATGATTTAAGAATAGATTTGTTAAGCAGTATTAAAGGCGTATCAATTAAAAAAGCAAAACAATTAATAAAACAATATGGCTCTATTATGGAAATTGGCGAGTGTTCAGCATTTGAACTACAAGCGATTGAAGGTATTGGAGAAACCTTAGCCAAAAGAATAATCTCTACATTAAATTCAGAAGAGAAGGTGAAAATATGAGTAATGAATATAACGAAGAACTATATGGAGAAGAAGTTGAAGATGAGTATTTGGAGGCTTTAGAAGAAAATGCTATTGCATTTAGTGAAGCCCTTCCTGCAATTGTTAGAGAGTTTCAAACCTCAGCAGTTGAAGTATCTCATTATAATGAAATACCAGCAGCAATTTCTTTCTTTAATATTTTAGGACAGGTCTGTAAAGATTTTATACAAATACCAAACGGAAGAAACATTGAAGATTCAAGAGTGCATTTTTGTTGGGTTCAAACAAGCGGAACAGGAAAATCAACATTATGGAATTTTGTTGGGCCAGTTGCTAACAAAACATTTGAATTGATTAATGGTAAAGGAAATCATCCTTCACTAAAAACAAATTCAGATAATCCTCATGTTGATGATATTATGGAAAGAAAGTTTGATACTTTCGGTATAACAGATTATACAGATTCAGTATTGATTGGTAATTGGGGAGAAGAAAAAGTAATGGAAGTTAATGAAGAAACCTTTGAAGAAAAGTGGACAGGAGAAATGAAACCAAAAAGAAACGCTGGATTGCTTGAAGGAAGCGGATTAGCCCATTGGGATGAATTTGAATATTCTGGTATTTTTAAGCAAAGCCAACATCAAGATAAAGCAATTGTTTATCTTAATACTTTAATGAATACATTGGCAGGTGAATCATGGATAATATCTAAGGCTTTGACTTCTTATGATAATAAAATTATGGAATGTTTTTGTGAGCGTTCAGTAATTGCTATGACTTATCCTCCAAGTAATCTAAACGAAGTAATGGCTGAAAAAGGTGTTCTTCAAAGAATGCTTTTATATGTTTGGGAAGTTCCTAAATTTATTCAGCATAAAATGAGATTAGAGCAAATTGAAAAAGCAGGAACATTAGAAGAAGTTAATCAACCAGTTGAAAGATTTGCTAATGCTATTTTCAAAATTTACGAATTAGTTGAAGAAAGATATAATGAAGTCGGAGGTAATGTTCTCAATGTTATGACTTATTCTCCTGATTTCAATGATGTTTTGAAGTTAGAGTATCAAAATATGAATAACTATCTTTGGAACACAAGAGGCGAAGTTGCTGAAATTGCAGCAAATTTTACTACCCGTTTGCTTAAAATTCTCATTAAAATGTCTGTTCTTTGTAGCGTTGCTTCTGCTCCATCAATCAAAGATAAAAGCCAAAGATTCAATGTTTCGGGGCATAATGTCCGTCAAGCGGCTACGATTGTCCGACAATGTTATATGACATTGGTTGATTGGTTAGAGCGAAGCCTACGGGTTAAGCGACATAGTATTGCTGAAAATTCGCTAGAGTCAGTCTTTATTAATGTTTATAACAACATGGAGAAAGATGAAGAAGGTTATGTCAATAAAACATTGTATTTCAAAGCAATTAAAGAGAAAGCCAAGAAATCTCAAGCACAAATTTACAGACATTTTGGGAATGTAGAACATAGATTTGAAGAAATGTATATTAGTCGTTCTAAATATATTAGACTGAAAAAAGGTGATGACGAATGAAATGGGAAAACACATATCTAGTATTTGAAGTAGCAAAAGGGCCAAAAGTAATTATTGACACATTAAATACTTATGGTGACGATGGTTGGGAATGTTGTTCCCAATTAATTGTAGCAAATAAGCAGATTGTTTGCTTCTTAAAGCGAAGAACAGATGTAGATGAAGAACCTAAAGTAGATAAAGAGGAAGAAAAAATTAGTAAACTTTGGTCTAATTCAGGTGAGTAAATATGTCAATTTTAGCAATTGACTTAGAAACCAAAAATATGTCTTATGATATTGGTGGTTTCGGTAATACTCATATGTTTCAAGTATCTACTGTTGCTACTTGGGATGGTAATACTGGAACAGTTTATGTTGATGAACCAGTAAATTCTTTTGCTAAATCAGGACACATAGTTAAATCTCTTAGAGAACTCAAATATGACTTAGATGAGCATTTGCAAAAAGGAGGTCTATTATTAGGACATAACATTGTTGCATTTGATTTACCTATTCTTAGGGATTCTATGGATATATTCTGTATTAATAAATATCTTAGTGAAGAAAAATATATAGATACTTCTAAGTTGTTGCTTAAAGAACATGGTGAAAGGTTTCAATTAAAAAATCTTGTTAAATGCACTATGAATGATGCTAAGTTAATGGATAGTGCAGATGCACCTAAATTGTGGAAAATGGGACAGTATGATGAAGTAGTTGAATATTGTATGAAAGATACACAATTAGTCTATGACCTTTGGCAGTATGGACAAAATAATGGAATTGTAAAAGCCTTTTCGGTTGAAAAAGGAGAATATTTAGATTTGGAGGTGAAATGGTAATGACTGGTTGGGAATGGTTCGGCTTGTTTGTTTTCATCGTCGTTCTAATGCTTCTGTTTTTCGCTGCTTTCGGTGGAACTTCGGTTACTGATGAAAGCGTTGAAGAATACATGAAGCGTTTAATGGGCGAAGATAAGAACATTAAGTGATGACATGGGATTAAAGCAAAAATGTATCTACTGTAATGAATATACAGTAGCAAAAAGACTTTTAGGCTTTTATGTAGGTTCTACTGAACAAATAAAATTGTGGGAATGTAGGGCTTGTAAAGGCATATGGTCAGAAAAAACCGTTGGGGGGCAATAGCCCCTCAACTTTTTTTTTGGTTTTTTAACCCTTAGTGGAAATTTTGTTCGCTTAAATCAGGCAGTAAAGACTATTTTAAGATAACAAGAACCAACCTTTGTTGCTCCTGCAATTGGTGATGTTGTTGCCGTTGTTCCTGTTCCCGCTTTTCCTATTGCATCTGCTTTAAACTCTAATATAATTTCATGTTGGCTTGAAAGTAATGAAGTATGAAATGTAATATCAACCCTACCCGATATTGGGTTGCTTCCACCTATATTGAATGGATTTGGATTTGCTAGTGTCATAGTTAAATTGCTAGTATTTACTGCTAAATTAACATTTCCACTACCCTGATTAAATGAACCAGATTGATTATATCCTGAAAACATAAACATTAAAAATATATCTTCAGTAAAATTATTAGTTGAAATTTGTATTTCTCCTCTTTCCATTCTAGTTCCTGCTAAATGAGGAAAACTATTTGCGTCTGTATTTGGGGCTGTTTCTCCTTGTAGTATTGTAGCAATATAATCAGCAACATTTATTTCTGGTTGAGTTGCGCTATTTATATTTGTTCCGCCACTATTCTTTACAGTAGCATGGCCGATAGGATTACCATTTGAAGGGTTAATTGTGGCTGAATCTCTAATAAAAACACTTGCCATAGTATGCGTATTAAATGGCGGTGAGCCTGTTTCTTCTGTAAAACTTACAATTCCTAATTCATGGGGCGAACTTCCTGTTGGAAACGCACCGCTACCGCCACCGCCACCGCCTAAACGCTTCTTTTTAGCCTTTAAGCCCTTAGTAACGAGAAATAAAGGATTATCCATTTAATCACCCAATAACTTCCCAATTTTGACTTGATGTATAAATTACTGTTTTACCATTACCAGCAGTAATACTTAATGGAGATGCAGAAGAAGATGAAGATAATTCATAAAATTCATCTTGTCCCCCATTTTGAACTGCTGATGGGCATAAATGAAAATTAGTAGGTGGAATGCCGCTAGTTATGTCAGGTCTATTTAAAGAAGTTGTTCCCGCTTTTACCAAAAAAGAATATTGTGTCCCTATTGGCGGAGAATTAGGTAATAGTATTTGATTTGTTCCTGTGCAAATAAAAGTTGTTCCAGTCATAGCAACAGGAATATGCAAAAAACCATCAGTTATATTTACTACATGAGCAAACCCTGAACCTCCTGAAACTCCTTTTAAAAACCATTGTCCGTTATTTCCGCTTTGTGCATGTGCTAAACCCTGTTCTTGAAATACATCATGTCCGTGTGTTCCGCCTCCTTCTCCTGTTATTTCAAGAGAAGATAAGGTAATTGTTTCTCTTGGTTTAACTAAAATAGCATCTAAATCACCGCCAAATGATGTAGAAATATCATAAAAAGTTGATGTGTGTAAAGCACCACCAAGAAGTATATTACTCATACTAACACAACGAGTATTTCCTACATGATTAAAACCAGTAACAGTATGAACAGATTTCCAAAGACCTCCATTCATTCTTCTTCTTTGTTCATATAATGAAGGGTCACCAGCAGATTCATTTCCTACAACAACATAAAGATAAAAAGCAGTAATGTTAGTAATACTAACTGTTCCTCCTACATGAGATTCAGGTCTTTGAATCCCTACAAAGAAAGTATGGCCGCCAAATACATCATCTACATTATATGTATGAGCAAGTGCATCACTAGCAAGCCTATTTGCTTCATTTGCTTTTGTTAATAATCCATATTCTGTTACAGCATTTATTCCTGTGGGTGAAATTGGAGTTCCTTGACCTGAATGAGTCGCTTGTGCTTGTGTATCTAATCCAACATAATAGTGTTCTTTAGAACAATTAATTAGATTAGCGGGTGTTAATGCTTCTGATATACTAACATGACCATGAGTAGTAATTCCAAATCCCGAAGCAGCATCAGCCGCTAATTCTTGTGATTGAGTATATTTACCTAAATTAGATAATCCGTTTGTTCCAGCACCAATTGAAACTGCTGAAACTGAACCAGCAGGAGCAGTAATGTTATTTGCAGTTGTTGTAATTAAACCAGTTGTTTCAAGAGTTGTTCCAGTAATTCCTCCTGTAACTGCTAAAGTATTAGTTGAACCATTAAATGTTAAATTTGATTCACCAATTAAATCTGTATTTGCTGCTCCTGAAGTAATTAATCTATCCGCACCATGATTAGTAACTGTTCCTCCACCTGTTAATGTAACTCCATTAGCGGTTACTGAGCCATTTGTAGTAATACTGAAATCACCAAATTGAGCAGTAGCAATATCAGCATTTAATGTAATTGATTTTTCAACGCCTCCATCGTCCATAGTAAAAATAATATCTCTATCTTGGTCATTGTTTTTGATTTGTATGTTTCCTAAGTTAGTTGCAGAATCTTGTTGAATCACTATTCCAGTAGCAGTAGCCTCAATAGTTCCCATTTCGGTATATGTTGTTCCTGTTCCATCTATTGAATTATCATGTGCAATACTGAACGCTTGAGAAGTTTTATCATAAGTTAAATATTGAATATGAGGGTCTGAACCAGTATGAGTAATAACTGCAATAATTGTATCTCCTAAAGTATATTCTGCCACTTTATTTGCAGCAGTAGGATTTCTTAGAACAACGGTTGAAGTTAATGGAGTTGCTCCGTTTCCGTCTTCATTAGTAGGTCTTGGTGCTACAAGTAAATGATAACCATTTGTGTAAGTAGCATTTAAAGTAAGAGAAGCACCATTAACTGTTGTAACTTTACCGTTATATAGAATTTCTCCAGCAGCAACAGTAATTCCAGTTGTTCCTGCGGGTGTAATATTAAATCCTGATAAAGCATATCTTCCTGAAGAAGCGGTGCTTAATGCTTTTAATAAACCAGTATGCGGGAAATCTACGGAATCTTCTACTTGATTAGGAGTTCCAGTCGTGCTTTGTCCAAAAAATTTAGGGTTTGTTACAGTCATCTTAATCTACCTCAATTAATAAAAATATCTCTAATGTTTCATTACTTGCAAAAGGGCCGACTCCTTCAAAATTAATTCTACTAAGTAAATTATTTGAAGAATCAAACAATCCCATTTCTCTAGTAACTGAACCAGTAAGTAGAGAACCAGCAATAGAAACTTTTACTTCAATAACATTTTCATCTGAATCTGATTTAACTATTGAAGTAGAAAAACCACTAGGAACATCTAATGTATTTTGTGAAGGACTTGTGCTATTTCCTCCAAATCCTATCTGTGCTGTATCTATTCTTGCTTTTAATTGTCCTGCCAAATAACTTTTTAATTCATTAGTTATCATATGTTTTCCTCCCTTAAATTTGTAATCGTGATAGTTTGCCCACCCTCAAATCCTAGTTCAACGCTACTTGTATTTAGATTTGTTCCAAAGCCAAGCGTGAGAGGATTTCCAGTAGTGCTTCTTTTTCTTATTAATGTTCTTATTTCCTTAATTTTAATAGTATCTAAGGTTTCAATGGTTTCTGTTTTTTCAGCGAATTGTTTACTTCTTAAGTGAGATTTAGTATCTTTAGTTTCCTGTAAAATTTCTACTAATCTATCATCCAATGATTTAGCATATTTTCCTAATTCTAATTCCATAAGATTAGAGAGTCTATGTTCTACGGATAATATAATATATTCATCTCTATCTACATTTTCTCTTTTAAGTTCAAATTGTA
>TARA_R100000231_G_scaffold111980_1_pt1 | contig 10426 bp, 11 predicted proteins | sample TARA_R100000231 | Tara Oceans TARA_R100000231 (sample SAMEA2620565) | marine metagenome | biome: marine biome (ENVO:00000447); feature: surface water layer (ENVO:00002042); material: "saline water (ENVO:00002010), including plankton (ENVO:xxxxxxxx)" | depth 5 m | reverse complement strand
GAATTTTTTCGCTGTGATGCTACAGACAACAGCATCATCAGGAATCGGGAGCGCGTCAAGAACCGCTTTGACCATGTTGTCTAAGTCTGGTCTCTTGCTGTGTATGATTCTATCGCCTTTGCGCATGTTCTTTGGACGCTTGACGATAAACGTCAGTTCTACATGCAAAGCTCCCTCTGGGACGTGCATATCTGCAAGTCTCTCTCTCATGTCCTTGATCCATTCTCTGTATTTCACGGGATAATATACGCGTCCTTGCCTTGTCACTCTGGGACGAGGACATGCGATTGGTTCTTTGTATAGTATCATACTTGCTCCTCTCTTGACCTGCAAAGCACTGCGTATATATGTTTACAGATTCCTCGAAAGAATGCACCTTTGCAAAGGCATACAGCATAGTCTCGCAATCCTTCCGGCTCTTCATACGTTGTCACACGATAGACCGTATCACGCGAGGACAGCACATCGGCAATCGATACGCGATACTGAATTCCGGCGATGGTCTGCTGTTCGTGCTTTATGTCAATGATGCCAACGTCCAGAGCCTTCTTTTTGATGTCGTCTGAGATTATTGGAATCATAGCATATCCTCTAATAGTCCAGACTTGACAATCTGATGTCCTACCCACTCGGAGCACTGGGGCACAATTGCATTTCCTAACGCTTTAAGTCTGTCCACCCGGGAGGGAATCCCATCATCCACTCTACAAAGTGGGGATTTAGGCGCGTATCTTTGCCAATATGTTTTTTGTGTGTCTTTTGAATTGACTTGTATATATTGCTTGATCTTTTGTTTCGACTTGCAGAAAAATTGTTTTTTGAATCGTTGACTGTCGGAGTCGCGAGAAGCGCACAAAGAAGATTTTTTCCTCCTTGCGCGTATGGAGTTCGCCTCTCGTCTCTCGTCGGAGTAGGCAACAGCAAACCATCTTCGCCTGAGATGCGGAGCTCCAAAGTCTCTAGCGGATATAACTGTCCATTCTGTGCAATACCCGATTTCGGTAAGCGATCCAATGACTTCACATCCTCCTCGAATAAGCACAGCTGCGACATTCTCCAAGACGACGATACTGGGTCGTAACTCGCTAATGATTCGTAACATCTCCCACCAAAGACCCGATTTCTCTCCATGTAGTCCCTTTCCTTTTCCTGCTAATGATATGTCCTGACAAGGAAAGCCACCGCATAAAATGTCTATCGGCTCTACATTGTCTTTTGTTATGTTCCTTACGTCGTTGTATATTTTTGCATCTGGCCAGTGTTTCTTTAGTACCTTCTGACAGAAGGCATTCTGCTCTACTTGCCAGATTGTTTTTGCTCCCGGGATTGCTCTTTCAAGTCCAAGCTCAAAACCTCCAATCCCAGAGAATAAACTTCCTATTTTTATCATTGATCGCTCCAAGCTTTGATGCGCGCTTCTTCGACTTGCCTGCGCAGCTCAGGAAGACGTATGCCTACAAGAGGAGCGAAGTATCGAGCAATGCTCTCGCCTGACAGTGCTCCGTAGGGCCGACCATAGAACCAGAGCTTGATACTTCCCTTCTTGACTCCACAAGCGTCTGCAAAGTCCTGATCCGAGTATCGCTCTCCAGCTGCCTTCTTCAGACCGAGCAAAAACTTTTGTAAGTCAGAGCATCGTCTGTTGTTGGGTCTGCGCTTTGGAAGCTTCGTGTATTTCGGAGGCGGCTCTGTGATCAGTATCTTTTGATTGAATTGTCTGCGGCTCATTCTGCTCTCCATTCGCTCACGTGTACACGCCAGAGAATCTCGCGTATCATCGGATTAAATGCATCGATACCAATACTGGACAGATGCTCGGCAAGCCGCACACGCAGCGCGCAAGACGGCAATCTCTTCCCAGATAGCCACAAAGAGATCGTGCTGCGGTTGACGTCGATTGCTCGAGATAGTTGCGATTGTGTGATGTCGTTGTCTGTCATCGTCTGCGAGAGCCAATCAGCAAAGCTTAGCTCTTGTGTGTTTACATAATCAATCATTGTTCTTTGTCTCCTGTTGTTGTTGTTGTCTTTCGCGAAGCTGCATCTTCAACTTCTGTTCTATGATCCAACCAAGCTGATAAGCATGAGCTGAGTCTTTTACCAGATCATGCACAGCTTGGATCTCTTCGCTCGTCTTGGCATTCTGTACCATGAGAGCGATCATCTTTGGGCTTATATGTATTTTCGCCATCTTTACTCCTATGCTCTACGAGAGTTTATTTCTGTAAAACGAGCAGGAAGAAGATCTCTCTTGACTGGTACAATGTCTCCTCTTCTGATCCATCTTTTTGAATAGATGTCGCGCTGCTCTGTTGGTTCTAGTGTATTAAAAATCTTGATTGCAGCTGTCATATCAAGTCCAGCAATCTCTTTCATGCATTTAAACCATTCATTCATATTATCCATTTGATTGTCGGTTAGTCCGTATTTGTTTCGTCTTGTCATTGCAGTCTCCTTTTTGTGTCCTTTCTTTGTGGACTCTTTTATGTTATCATATTGGTTACAACCTGACAACAAAAAAGGAAAAATAATGAAAAAACCGCTCGCCTTTGTCGACGTAGAGACGACAGGACTGAATGCCCAACTGCATGAAATCATAGAAATATCAATCATCAAAGTCTGTCCGATTCACGGCACAACAAATTACACAAGTAAAATCAAACCCGTATACATCGAACATGCAGAGAACAAAGCACTGGAGATCAACGGCTACAATCCAAAGGACTGGAGACAAGCTCCTGATGCTGAGATGGTGATGTCAAAAGTCTCTGATATGCTCGCAGGATGTATCCTTGTCGGACACAACATCTCTTTTGACGAGGAGTTCATCTTCGAAACATGCTTTCGTCACGGCATCAAGACACGCTATGATCGTAGAATGATCGACACTGTTACTCTGGCTCTTGAGCACTTGCACAATCTGGAGTCTGTCAGCATGGATTCGATCCGAGAATACTTCGGATGGGTACCCGGGCACAGAGCGAGAATCGATGTCCTGCAGACGTACATGCTATACAAGAAGCTGAACAGAGCAACAGCGTGTGATCGTCTGTTCTGGAGATTGCGCTATATGTTACGCTCTTTCTTTTCCTAATTGCTTCTTGAGTTCTTCTTTCATCTTGATCTCACTCATCTGCTCTTTCATTGGCTCCAAAAGCGCAAAGAGCTTTCTTTGTCCTCTCTCGAGAGAATCGATGCGACTGGAGAATCCTTCGACAAGCGTCTTTCGATCTTGATTCAAGTCTTTGATGACAGCTTCGAATCTGTCTCGTATCCTGGATTCTTCTTCTCTTGCTTCGATGCGCAGTTCTCGAAGCTCTTGCTTCGATTCTTCGCGTGTGTGCTTCAGGTCTTTTTGCGTCTGGACGTACGAATATATCATCCATCCAAGAAAAGGACTGTTGGTTGCTAGGTTGATCCATAAATCGTGATAAGTTGACGGGTCCATTAATCAAGCTCCTCGTCTGTAGCCTCGATTAGTGTGTATGTAAAAGAATCGTATCCGATGCCAAGCTGCAATCTTGCTAGACCCATGAGCCGCATGAAGTCCGCAGGATTTTGTATCACTTGACATCCATGGCTATATGCTCGAGTAGACTGCACAATCTTGTTCGCGTGCGCTCTATGCAGATTGATCCCGAAGTATCCGCTCTCTTCGTTGATATAGTCTGTGCGCTCATTCAGATTATTATCCCTGTAGACCGTGACTTTTGCTCCTCGTTGGCATAGCGCATAGTACTTCCCGCCGTGCTTATCGATTTTGTACACGCCTCTGTATTGTCCGGGCTTGAGCACTGCGACACCTTTCGGATTGTCTGGATCTCTGTGCTGCTCCATACTTGGATCCGTCGTTGCTTTGTATCGCTCTTCGATCCAGTCAAAGCCTTCTTTGTAGCAGACTCGAATCTCGTCATCGAAGAGACCCGGCCTTCTGTCTTGGCTTCTGATTCCGATGATGTTCAGGTCATATTCTTTTTGTGTAAAGATTTTGTATCCGAGAGCTTCAACTCTGTTTAATATAGGAGGCTGGTTTAATCCCCAATTGATATATTTCATTGTGACACTCTTTGATTATCGATCGGATTCTCTTGGAACATTATATCATATAACCAAGAAGCTCCGTCGTATGTCTTGCCGACAATCTGTACTTTTGCCTGTGACAATCCGATGTCTGTATCTGTCAGCTCAATCACGTCTCCAACAGACAAGAATCCAAAAGAGAATGCAGCTCTATACGTACAAACCTTCTCGGGCAAAGACTTTCGTCTGATGATGTCGAGTCCGATTTTAATCGCTGTGTCTCTGTCGTGTACATAATCGATCTCGACTGTCTGAGATTGCACGCCGTATATCTGCTGGGATAAAATACAATACGGAGATACAATCTCATAAGGTGTTTCGATTCCTGTCTGCCGCTTTGCTTTGATATAGATTGTCCCTTTCATCTCGGAGCCTCCTATCTTATTCGAGAAGCCACCGCCAAAAGCTGAATTGTCAAAAGAGATAGTGCTCTCGAATCCACTTGCATATTTTACAACCAAATCATTAATGATCTCGCTTTGTCTCGGAGTGACTGGAGAGATTCGCTCGAAAGTTGGGTCCGTCGTGATGGACGCTCTTGGAGACGAAAATCGCTCTGTATTACGATGATCAATGATTGCGTATACGCCATTCGCGCCCGTGCTGAGTGTGACCGGAAGAAAAGGGATGATGTATTTTTGTGCAAACTCATAAATCTTTATACTGGGATCATTGATGTAACCTGCAAAGATATATTCATTCAGTATAGGCCGGACCGCTTCAAAAGATTCTCTGTCAAAGTCTATCTTCAAAGACTCCAGACACCAGACAAGAAAGTCTCCTCCCTTCTCGAGTGTATTTCCTGTGTACGGACTGATCGCTCCTCCTCCATCGGTCCAGCGTACATAATACTGGAATTTCTGATCTTCTATCAAGTTACTGAATGACAATTCATTTTGATCGAAGATTGCATATGCGAAGATCTGTCCACTCGCTCCTGTGCTGTTAAACACAGTCTTTGATGATACGAGATTGCCGTCATTGTCTTGTAATGAAACCGTATTCGCGAGACAATAATGTCCAGCAATCAAAAGAAAGAAGAGAGTCGGATTGCCAATATCTACAAGAGAGCCGACTTTGTACGCTGGTGTGCCCGGATAATCCAATGTCTGTCCGTTGATCAAAGTTGTTCGGCCCGGCGAACCGATCACAGCTGGAATATTTTTGCCTAATGAAAATTTTACAGAGCTGCTGATCCAGTCTGTTTCGATGTCGAGAATGTCTCCAGCTCCTTGGAAGTGTCCTGTCGTAAAAGGGAAGTGATCGAAGCTGACCAAGTCTCCGTTGATCGCTTGCAATATACTTGTATCATTGACGTATATTTCATTTTCAACAGAGAATTCTACATATCCCTGTTCTGCATTTGGATGTCCGTAGACAGGTTCTCGAATCACGCCTTTGAAAAAATGGACAATGTCTTCGAATGTCTGCTGGACGACTCCTCTCTTGATTGTAACGTACGAGAGCTTCATGACTCCGTTGTCTATACCATTGCCGAGCATCTGACGCTCTGCGACGTTGAAAGGGAAGACAAGTGACATTGATATGCTATTTGTCGACAACTTGATCTGTCCGATCTCTTGCAGCTCCTGCGTAAAGTTGGGATCTCCCAGTAAGCCCGGGAAAAAGACGACTCCTCCCGAGTCAAGCTCAATCTCTACCGGAAAAGAAGAGAATCTGTATATCGTGCCTTTGAGATCGACTTCTGCAAGGAAGCAAATCTCAGTCTCGAGAAAGTCTGTGACGGGATAGACGCGCATTATACTATCTCCTGCAGGGTAATCGTTGCGCATCGCATAAGCTCTCCTGCGTCTGTGACAAGCTCGTCTCCGAGCACATTCTCGACCTGCACATCTCCGACGAGCATCACAAGAGCCTGCTCTGTTTCACGATGCAGCTCTCTTGGGTTTGTGCTCTTCGAAATCAAAGGAAGATAGACGATCGGAGTCTTCTCTCCTTGCAGATAATCGAGCAGACCTTGAAGAAGATCAGGGACGTCGTTGGCTATTGCTATTGGCTGTCCAGATGATGCGTCCGCGATCCAATAATCAGGATCAGGATTATCACCTTGTATTTGGGAGATGTCGATCCCTTCCGTCCATGCAACGCGGAACAATCGACGAGGAGGACGATAGTTACGAGCATAGATTACTCCTGACTGTGTTTCCGTTGTCTCTGTGCCGGACGTGATTGTGATTGTGCGTCCTCTTTGATACTGCTTCCCGGGAATGACTACAGCCCCAACATGCAAGAGTCCTATTCTGAAATCATTTTCAAGCGTCGTCTGTGCCGGGATGCGCAATCCTAGAGCTTCGACCTTCTGCCCGTTGAGATTGATGAGCAGTGTCATGCTATTTGGTATCAGCTCAATGTCTCCACTTGCTCCGCTTATCGTGACGCTTGAGTCAAGAAGCAGGACCGCTTGCTTTGTTCCTGTTGCTGTCCCTCCAAACTTCCCTTCTGAATTGCTGACGACTGTTCTCCAAACGTAATTACCCGATGAGATTTCGATACGCACGCGCCATCCTGCACACTCATTAAATCTGAAATATGGTTGATTCGATGCACTCGAGTGTCCTCGGATTGTGCGTCCGTCTGCTGCACACTTGCTTTGTATTGCTGCTTCAAACGTATCGAGCACAGTCCACGATGCTGAACTGTATACTTCTATCTTTGCCTGTGCAAAGTTATATCCAGATATATGTACTCCAAGAATGTCATTTGGGAGTGCTTCGTCTATGTGCACGCTTGTGTCCGAGTCCAGCTTGAGCGCGATGAAGTTTTCGGGCACGTTGCCCGATGTCACGCTCTGACTTTTCCATGTGACTCTTGGAGTCGGGCTTGATGCATAAAATACATTGTTGATTGTGAAGTCCGAATCTGGTGTAATCTTGTACTGATCTCCGAGGAATGTCTGTCCGTTTGCTGTGGTTATCAAGACATTGTCAGCAATCCATGCGAATCGCTCAACGGTTGGATATGCTCGGAACATCAAATCATCGGGATTTGTAAATGTGTGTATCTGCTGTGAGATTTGGAATCCTTGCGCGAAAGAGATACTGGACCATGTTGTTGTTAGTGTTCCGGCTCCAGAATATGCAAGATGTCCCCATCTTACGCGATGCAGAGCTGACGCTCCTCCTCCTCCGTCTGTCAAGCTGCTGAATGTTCCGGCGTCAATCCATGTTCTGCGGTTGCTCTCTGCGTCTATATCACGATAATAAACTGTGACTGTCGCTCTTGATAGACCGATGAGAAGATCCACTGTATTAAGAGACAAAGAGCCGACTGTGATGACATCGGCCGATCCGTTCACGTCTCGGACCTTAATTTCTGTTGGAGATACGCGGACCTCTATTTCGTAGTCATTTGTAGTATCGTCAATCTTCAGCAGTATTCCGCGATTGTTCGTTATGTTGTTGCCTCCGCTCATCGTCTGGATTCTTGCGCTCACAATCAAACCTTTGTCAAGAATGTCTGCTGTCGGTATTCCTGTGGTCGTTGGGTTTGTTGTCCAGAATTCATCGCCCGAGTTTTCTACTCCAAGAGCTGAGAGTGCTTCTCCTCCTCCGACTGCTGTTCTTGATACGTTTGTGAAGTTGGAGAAGATGTCCACAGCTGGATAATTATATCCGTATGCAAGACGGTTCCACTCTGCAAAGTCTGCATTCTCTCTTGCGGCTGGTGGTAATGTCACAGACGAGTATCCTCCAAACGACAGCATACATATACTATAGTTGTTTGCTGTGCTGTCTGCTTCTCCAATCAAAACCGTCTTTCCTGTCCATGTCAAAGCCTTGATTCTTCTTACTTGGCTGTTCGTGTCTCCAGTTCGAAGAACTCGCCCGGCTCCGTTGATATCCTGTCCCATTGCGCGCCAATCGATAGCGTCTTGACTCCAGTATATCCGGAAATCTCCAGCCGAAAGAGAAGAAGCTCGAGCGATTACATGATGACTTGCTCCTTCGTCTGTAAAGGTTGACAGTTCTCCGTCTGTCATGTAATCATTTGTACCATTGCAAAAGATCGAAGAATCTACAACAATAAATGCTCCAGCTGAGCGCAAAGAATGTACGCTTGTGAATGCAGATGGTAAGGTCATATAGTTGGGACTCTTGTCTCCATAGAATGCGAATCTGAACAGTCCTTTGTCTGCATACAGATCGATACTGTGAAAAGAATGATCGTCAATCTCTGTATTCGTTGTGATTTTTCGGAATGTCGCTCCGAGATCTGTACTTGCATATTGTATCACGCGGTTTCTTTTTGTTGCGCTTGCATTGTTCCACACTGTCTCAATCAAGAGAAGAATAACTCCGTTCGCTTGTGCGACACGTATTCTTTTTGGGTCGTGTGTGTCACCAGATGTCACGCCGATCTCAATCTCATCTTGCAGAGCTTTGTCTGATCTTTGTGTCCATGTCGAGCCGTCTTGTGATACATGCGTCTTGACATTGACAAAGCTCGACGAGCCTGCAATGTGTACCAGCAAATAAGACCCATCGGGCAAGATACACATATCTGTTAATAGTCTGTATCCTGTTATGGTTGCGCTCTCGCTGTATACGGTTGCACTTGTATTTGAGTCGTCCTGTGTCCACGTATCAACAATGATTTGATGTGCTGCTGTTGTGTCTTTAAAGTATGATACAAGAAGATCTCCTTCTCCAGTATCCAGAGCTGAAGGAGATTTGTACTGTGTTGTAGACAAAGAAGAGAATTGCAGATTTTGAAATCTGGACAATGCGTTCTGTGGATCTCGTCCGAAGGTTGTACTGGTCTGATTGTCTGTCCAGACAAAGCCAGCTCCATATCCTGCAAAGCCCGGGCTTTGTGTTTTTATCGTCAGATCAGACGCTCCGCTTTGTCTACCTTTTGCGATAAGCTGCATTGCGCTGTTTTGTTGAGGGACTGGATCTCCTGCTCTCTCGTCTGCTGTGGTGAAAGTGCTCTGTGCATCCCATACATTATCAGAGCCAAGAGCAAGAGGAACAAGAAAGCCTCTCAAGTATTCTGGTGTTACATTGTTCGCCATTAGTATCCCCTACGCGCAGAGCGAGACGAGAGACCTGCTCTTTGTCTGTCTGTCATAAATCGGTCAAAGTGTTTATACGGATTCATCACTATAACTTCCGGAGCTCCGCCTTGTCCATTCTGCAATCGGTTGACACCGGGTTCTCCTCCGAGTCTGTCAACGGTTGATCGGTCGAGCACTGCTTCACCTGCTTTGACGACTGCGATGCTCTCGTCTGGAGTCATCCCTCCCATGTGAAATTGCGGAGCTTGCTGTGCAAAGATTGCTGCCATTTGTGCCGCACTTGCTGCGGTTGCACTGGCTATCATGAGTCCATTAAACGGAGGAGGATACGCTTGCGCAGCTGTGATTGCTTTTGCTGTATTGAAGACGACCTCTCCAACAGCTGCGACTCGTTGAGCAACAAAGAGAGCCTTGATGATTGCTTTGTTCTTGTTGCCTGCCGCCTCTGCGATTGTTGTCATCGTCTGGATCGTGTTTGCAAAAGTACCGACTGTGCTTTGCTGCATAAGCTCCATACTCTTGATTGTATCTTCAAGATCTTTTTTTCTATCGTCTGAGATCTCTTTTTGCTTTTGCTTCTCTTTCTCTGCAAGCTCGTCTTTGAGATTTGCAACTTCCAGTTCTCCTTCTTTTTCGATTGCTTGTCGCTCCATTATCAAAGCAGCGATCGCCTGTTCTCCTTCGATGCGTACTTGAGCGGCTGCTTGTCTGTCTGCGTCTGTCTTTGCTAGCTGTTCAGCTGATTCTATCTCTTGCTGTATTGATTCCTGCAATCGTTTATTTTGCAATAATCTCTCTGAATTCAAACCTATCGCTTTCTCTATTGGATCAAGAGTATTAAAGATGATTTGTCTCGCTTTGTCTTCTGATGCGATTCGTTGATCTGCGAGCGATTGTCCGACTGCTTGGATCTGTTGTATCCTTGCAAGAGCTTCCAATCTATCCTGCTCTGCTTTTGCAAGTCTCTCTTGTCTCTTCTCTTCTTCTTCCGATTCTTTGTTGTACTCGTCTTTTGCTTTGATGAGTTTTTCTTCTGCTTGCAGTGTCTGTTCTCTTCGATTGACGATTGCATTTGCAAAGTCTCTTTCCCTCTGGAGTCTGCCGAGGAGTTCTCCTCTAAACTTGACAAGAGCTTGCGCAGCTGTGACTCCTTCTGCGTCAATACCCTGTTTGACGAGCGCGTTGTCACTGATTGACATTGCTGTATTGAGAAGCTCTCTCTCTTTTGCTGTCAGTCTTGATGTACCTTTCTCGGCTTTGTCTAATATCGTGACAAGTCTCTCTTGCTCTTTGATTCTCTTCTCTTGGA
>TARA_R100000231_G_scaffold93781_1_pt1 | contig 10455 bp, 21 predicted proteins | sample TARA_R100000231 | Tara Oceans TARA_R100000231 (sample SAMEA2620565) | marine metagenome | biome: marine biome (ENVO:00000447); feature: surface water layer (ENVO:00002042); material: "saline water (ENVO:00002010), including plankton (ENVO:xxxxxxxx)" | depth 5 m | reverse complement strand
AAAGATAGAATCAATGTAAACTCTCAGGCCATTAAATTGGCCGAGTACAACTATGACACCAAGCGCCTTAAATTAACATTTAGAGGCAAGCACTGGACTGAAGACCGTAAATATATTTATATAGATGTAGAGCCATTTATATTTGAAGGTCTGCGCAATGCTAAATCAATAGGCAAGTTCGTAAACAAACATATTAAACCTTTAACCTTTGAACGACTATGAAAACCTTTGACAGATACAAACAAAATTTAAGAGAACATAACAATAAAATTTATTCTTATGATACTCATGTTGCAACGATTCATTATGGTGCCAACATGAAAACAGATGAAGATGCTTTAATACAACATGGTTGGTGGAGTGTAACCACTCAGAAACATATTAACTATGTTGCTAATGAATATGATTTACCAATAATCGAAATGGATAAAGGTAAATATGAAACAGGACATTTAAATATAAACAAATGACAAAAACAGTTGAAGAAAAAAAAATACCTTGGGACTTTTGGAATCATAATATCCACCCTATATTAGGCTTTGTATGGCAACAACCGGCTATAAACTCACATAAACAATTAAATAAAAATGAACTTGACAGTTATTAAAAATGCGGTACAATATAGATTTAATACTTTTTTAGATATAAAATGCCGTAGAAGAGAAAATGTTTATGCTAGGGCTATTTATTATAAACTTGCAAAAGAATTTACTATAGAACCCTTACATAAAATAGGTAAGGAGGTAAAAAGAAACCATGCAACGGTCGTTAACGGCTTAAAAGTATTTGATAATATAATTGATAACTTTTGGGAAAAAGAATATTTTAATATTTATTTAGATATTAAAACACATATAAAAAATAAAGTTTCATTAGAGATGAAACGTAAAGACCCTGATAACTATTATAAAAATAAATATAGAGTAAAGCTATTGCAAAATAAATTACTTTATAATTATAATAAAGACTGTTTAAAACTACTTGAACAAATGGGAAATAAATATGTAGACCATTTAAGAAAAAAACTTAATTCAATAGTTAATGATAAAGATAAGCGATACAGAAATAAAAGAGAGAGCTAATAATAAAATTTGGAGTAAAATTCAAATGGGCCAAATACATTTAGAGGATTTAAGACAACAATTAAAAGCTAAATCGTATAGACCTTTTATTGATGAAGAACAACAACGAGGCTTAATAGAACACCAAAAGCTAGATTTAAAAGTATTAAATTATATTTACAAATTAATTGAACTTGATAACCATGAAGCTATTTAACTTTAATTTTAAAACGCTTTTACCTAATTCAAAAAAAGAAGCTCATAAAAAATTCTTGATTGATAATATATTTTTATTACATAAAGAAATATTAGAAGATGTTTTAAGTTATAATAGAACCGGTATTTTACCTATTAAAAGTTTAAAACATAAGGCCGGTTTAGTTTATAAATATTCTAGACGTTTACGGCTAATTAATATGTAAAGCGACGATAGCTTATTAAAATATAATAATAGCACCCTAGTGTCACACCGTAAAATGCAATATTTAAACCGCAACCGAATCATTTATAGAAGAGACCCAATAAACGATAAGCCTACTTCTTCATTTGATTGGGGTTCCTTTTATAAAAATGGGACTTATGAATATTATAGTTTATTTTTTAGTGACGCAAAAATTAATACAATTAAATCATTACTATGGCATTTATATGTATTATTATATTTAAATCCTAACTTAAACGAAGAAAAATTTAAAGAGTTAGTTAGGCATATCACAAACAAATCAAATAATTTTATTACTTTTACTTTATCTAATGAAAAAATTAATAGTATTATAGAGGATACTTTAAAATTAAATTTAGATAAGCCACCTAAAAATAAACTTAGAAAAATTATTTTTAATGACTATAGCCTGCTAAGTAAGCATGAAAAGCTTAAAATTGTAGGTCAAATGATTGGGCGACAAAAATTATCGTTAGATAAAATATATGACGCCATGCTATTAATTAATAGTTTAAATAATAAAATTACTATTAAAAGCTTAGCATCTTATTTTAACTGCTCAACGCGAACTATTCATAGAAATATAAATACTAAGTTAAGAGCAGAGATTAAAAAACTAAATGAAAAAATACAATGTTAAAAACTATATTAGATATAAGACAGATTTACGAGACTCAATGCCGAAGCAAAAAGAGTTTGAAGATTATACTCGTGATGAGCTTATTATTAAGTTTTTACCACTTGTAGAAAACATTGCGCATAAATTTTCAACCATGCAACAAGCGTCAGGCGTTTTAGATATTACCGATTTAATTCAAGAAGGAGCAAAAGGTTTAACAATTGCTGTAGATAAAATTGAATGGTTAACTATTAGAGTAAGTGAAGACCCTGAAAAAACTTTAAAATCTTTTTTGAGTAAAAGAATTAAAGGAGCAATAAGAAGAGCAATAGACATAGCACGTGGCCATATAAGAATTCCAGAGCATAAGTTAAACGAAATGCGACAAAATCCAGAAAATACTAAAATGGTAGAAATGTTTTTTAATAGTATTTTTTTAAGTATTGATGAACAAATTGAAAATGAAGATAATAATTTTGATACAATACCAGACCAGTCAGAACCATATAATATTGAGTTATTAAATTTATACTTAAAAGGATTATTAAAAAAGCATTTAAATAAAAAAGAATATGAAGTTTTAAGATTATCATATGGTTTAGATTGTAATAAACATACTGCTAATCAAATCGCTGCGCTAATGGGAATTGATGGACCAAGTGCTTATGTTCGCATAAGTGAAATAAAAAAGAGTGCTGTAAATAAATTAATAAATAACGTTGACCATTCGCAAGTATTAGATTATCTTTAGCTTTGCAAAAAAAATACGTTCATAAATAGATACTAAATAAAACCTAAAACCCGTAATTATGAAAACAACTATCAACCAAAAATTAAAAACGATTCAAACTGAATTTAAATCAAAAAAAAATAGATTTAATAAATTTGGTAATTATCCTTACCGTTCAGCAGAAGACATACTTGAAGGACTAAAACCTTTTTTAACTAACTTAAATGTAAGTGTTACAATAAACGAAGAATTAATTAGTTCAGAACCTCCCATAATAAAATCGACCGCAACAATTTGCGATGATGAAAATAAATCACTAAGTGCAACCGCTGTTGTTGGAATAGACTTAACTTCTAAAGGACAACAAATGCCTCAACGATATGGTGCAGCTTCATCTTATGCTAAAAAATATGCTTTAGGTAATTTATTATTAATAGACGATACACAGGATAGTGATGCTATGAATAAACACTCTGAGCCCCCTAAAAAAATAAACCATCAAAAGGTTAATAATATTGAGATAGACGACCTTATTACACTTTAATGAACTCAAAAGAAATAATAGAAAAGCTTGAAGACGACAAACATTACTACGGTAAATTTGGCCGTCAATTTTTAAGTAACTCTGATATAAATACTTTAATTAAAGGCAAGCCTGAGGATTTATATAAACCAAAGAAAAAAACTTCAGACATGCTTATTGGTGGATATTTTCATACTATTATACTAGAGCCTGAAAAAGTAAAATCTTTTAAAATTATAGAAAGCTCAACACGCAATACAAATAAATATAAAGAAATATCAGGCGGTGAAATGTGTTTGTTACAACACGAAGCTGACAAAGCAAATTTATTAACTGAAAAAATATTAAAAAATAAATATTGTGAGTCTATGATATTTGGTAGTGCTAAACAACATGAGGTTCCAGGTATTAAATCAATTGAAGGAAACTTATGGAAAGGTAAAGCAGATATTATAAACCACGATGACCAATTTATTGTTGATTTGAAAACGACGCAAGACGTTGAAAATTTTAGATACAGCGCAAATAAATTTAATTATGATAGCCAAGCTTACTTATATCAACAAATATTTGGTTATGAAATGATATTTATTGTAATAGATAAAAACACACAGAGAATAAAAGTATTTGATTGTTCAGATACTTTTTTACAACGGGGATATGATAAAGTTATGAGAGCAACAGAAGTGTTTAATTTATTTCATAAGACTTTAGACTTTGACCCAAATCAATATTTTATAAACGATACACTTTAATTTAAATTTAATCATTATGGCAAGCATAATAAATGGAAGCATTGACTTAACAAAAATACCTAAAGACAAAATTATTATAGGTAAAAAAGGTAAGTATTTACCTATTTCAATTACTATTAACGACGAACAAGACCAATTTGACCAAGACGGTCCCATAGTCGTACAACAGTCTAAAGAAGAAAGAGAAAGTAAACAAGCTAAAACTTTTTTAGGAAATGTAAATGTTGTTTGGAGCAATGGACAAAATGTAGAAGCGAAGATAAAAACAAACGGTGCACAACCTCAAATAAAAGCTGAAGAGCCCGAAGACGATTTACCATTTTAAATAAATGAAAATTAATACTCAAGAGATTAATGGTTTTGAAATAGAAACTTTTAATCAATATAAACTTGAAGAAGGAAAAGCGCAGGGGATATGCCCTCTGTGCTCACACGAAAGAAAAGGTGCTAAGCAAAAACTTAAATGTGCTTCTTATGATTGGGAGCGCGGCTTAGGCACTTGTCACAATTGTAACAGCACTTTTCAATTACATACATATATGCGTAAAGGTAAAGTTGAAAAAGAATATATCCGACCTAAAGCTGTTATTCATAATAAAATAAAAAGCACTAAGATTGAACAATGGTTTCAATCAAGAGGTATATCTATTAAAACGATAAATGATTTTAAAATATCGGAAGACATAGAATATATGCCTCAAATAAATAAGAAAACTAATATTATAAAATTTAATTATTATATAGGTAATGAATTAATAAACATTAAATATAGAGATGCAAGAAAAAATTTTAAACTCTATAAAGGAGCCGAAAAAATATTTTATAATATTAATAGTATTATTGGTTATAATGAGTGCGCTATTGTGGAAGGTGAAATGGATGCTTTATCTTTACATGAAGCTGGTTATCCTAACGTAGTATCTGTTCCTAATGGTGCTACTATTAATAATAACAATTTAGATTACTTAGATAATTGTATAGATTACTTTGAAGACAAAGAAAAAATAATATTAGCTACTGATAAAGATGAAGCTGGTATAACTTTACAACAGGAATTAATTAGAAGATTAGGTGCAGAAAAATGTTATATAGTTGATTTTGAAGATTGTAAAGACGCTAACGAATATTTATTAACACATGGAAAAGAAAACCTTATCAGGCGAATTACAGAGGCAAAACCCGTGCCTTTGGAAAACGTTACTACTTTTAAAGATGTTGAGGATGAAATTAAAGACTTTGTACAAAACGGTTTTAAGCCCGGCTATCAGGTTGGCCTTGCGAATTTTGACCAAATTTTTTCAACTTATACCGGTCAGTTTATTACTGTTACTGGCATACCTTCTTCTGGGAAGTCTGATTTTGTGGATCAGATGGTCATCGGTTACAACTTAAAATACAATTGGAAAATTGCTTTTGCTTCGCCAGAAAACCAACCAACATATTTACATGCCCATAAGCTTATGCGAAAAGTATGGCAAGATATGCCAACCTTATCTCATGCAATTAAATGGCAGCAGGTTAGTCAACATATTAATGATAATTTTTATTTTATTGATATGGAAAGATATACGCTTGAATCTGTACTAAAAAAAGGAGCTGAACTAGTAAAGCGAAAAGGAATTAAATGTTTAGTTATAGATCCTTATAATAAAATTAGAGATGTAAATTCTAATTCAGATGATGTAAACCGTTATACAATGGAATACTTAACTAAAATAGAAGTATTTGCAAAAAAATATGATGTTTTAGTTATTATAGTAGCACACCCTACAAAAATGTATCGAGATAAAGATGGTAATATAGAAGAGCCAACAATGTATAATATTAAAGGTGGGGGTGAATGGTATGATGCAAGTTATCACGGCTTATTAGTTCATAGAAATTATGAAGAAAAAACAGTTAAAGTAAAAGTACTAAAAGTTAAATTTCAAAATTTAGGTGAAAACGGAGCAGAAGCATATTTTACTTGGAAACCTAAGTCGGGGTGTTTTATTCCGCATTATATAGAATCTAATAACGAACCAATGCCATGGGAAGCGGACTAACAAGTAGAAAAAAAAGACTTAATTATACTATGCCTAGCTATAATTTAAGTGCAGACGAAATTAAATGGAGAAACTTTTGTATTAAAAAAAATATTAGAATATCGCCAAAAGGTATATATAAAGACCCTGATAATTGGTATATTCAGATAAATTTTGGCCCTTATAAAAAAGGAGAGATACCTCACGTATCACCAAATTCATTTGATCGTAAAAATATATGGCCTGAATATTTTAAAATATGTAAATATTATTATGATAAATATACAAAATGAATATCGCGGTTTACTAGCCGGTGTATTTTACGGAGGATCTAAAAAAGAAGATCGAACAGGAATAGGTACTAAAGCTGTTTACGGAAGAATGATTAGACACGATATGGCTTTAGGCTTTCCATTATTAACAACAAAAAAAATATTTTTCAATCATGCAACTACGGAATTATTATGGATACTACAAGGTCGTTCTGATCTTGATTATTTGCACACTAACGGTGTTACTTATTGGGACGCTAATTACAAATCCTCAAATAGAAATGATAACACGCTTGGGCCTATTTACGGGCATCAGCTTCGCAACTTTAATGGGATTGATCAACTTAAAAATGTACTCATCAACATTAAAGAAAACCCGAGCTCGCGGCGCATTATGGCAAGCTTTTGGAATCCCAATGACTTGGGTAATATGGTCCTTCCTCCTTGTCATTATAGCTTTCAAATATATATAAATGATGATAAGCTTGATTTATTATGGACTCAGCGATCAGTGGATGTTTTCTTGGGTCTTCCTTATGATATTGCAATGTATGGGTTATTATTACTTATGTTTGCGAAAGGTAGTGGATATAAGCCCGGTACGCTTATCGCTTCCTTGGGTGATTGCCATATTTATAATAATCATGCAAATCAGGTTCAACAGCAACTACTTCGTAATTTTAGGAAATTACCTAATGTTAGTGTTGATATTGGACTTACTTATGATAAAAAATTAAAAAAAGTAATTATACCTACACATAATATGATTAATATTGTAAATTATGACCCTCACCCATATATTAAAGCACCTATAAACGCATAAGTATGTATTATCTTTATCATATACCCGGTAAAAAAATAGGTGTAACACGTAATTTAAATAATAGAGTTACGCTAATGCAGGGCTATAAGTCTAATGAATATGAAGTTCTTGCTTCTTCTGATGATATTAATTTTATATCGTCGAAGGAAATAGAGCTTCAAAAGTCTTATGGCTATAAAGTTGATAGACAAAGCTATACTAGTTTAAATAAATTAAATACAATGAAAATAAACATTACGGAACAAACCACAACTTTTCCAGTGCCCCGCGCGCAGTTAGCGGACTGGCTTATTGAAAATAAAGAGTTAACATGGGAAACAGACCATGGAGAATTTAATATTACTGAAGAATCATCTAGAGCCTGGGTATTAGCTAATGCTAAAAAATCTATGTATAATGACCAGCGCACTTTTATTTATAACAAAGCATACGCTGAAAATGTTTTAAACAACCCTCAAGTTGAAATAGATTTTAATACTATTAGAGAGTGGGCAGATAAAAGAGGTATTGTAAAGGAAGGTAATGTTAATACACAATATATTAAGCTAATGGAAGAAGCTGGAGAGCTAGCCCAAGCTTTATTAAAAGATAACAAAGAAGAGATAAAAGATGCTATAGGTGATATGGTTGTTGTACTTACTAATTTATCTTCTTTGTCAAAATTAAAAATTGAAGACTGCATTAACCATGCATACGACCAAATAGCTGAAAGAACGGGAGAAATGATAAATGGAACTTTTGTAAAAGACACGCTATGAGAGACTTAATTATTAAAAATGTTATTGAAAAAATTAAAAAACGTTCCGACGTTGGCTTTAAAAAATATGGTGTTACTTTAAAAGATGACGATCAACCACTTGACGTTTGGCTACAACATATTCAAGAAGAATTAATGGACGCAGTTAATTATATTGAAAAAGCACGTTACGCACTTCGTGAAGAAATAGAAGAGTGTTATATTAATGATGCGAAAGAAGATTAGAAAACGTGGCCCAGTACAGGCTAAAAAAATAATTTATGATGGAATTAAATTTGCATCTGGATTAGAAAAATATATGTACATAGCTTTAAAAAAAGCTAAAATTAGATTTAAATACGAAGGAGAAACATTTGTTTTATTAAATGGTTTTCATTTTGATAATCAAGTATTTGAAAGACAGTCTAATAGTAAAGGAGAATATATAAATAGAGGTGAAAAAAGAATTCTACCCATTAAGTATACTCCAGATTTTATTGGTAATAATTTTATAATTGAAACAAAAGGCAGGCCAAATGAATCTTTTCCTATTAGGTGGAAGTTATTTAAAAAATTAGTTGTAGAACAATTTCCTAATTATACTTTGTATAAACCTCAAAATCAAAAAGAATGCGACAAAACTATAGATCTGATCCTAGGCATGCAAAAAAAATAGCGCGTATAAAATATGCAGAAAGACAGATTGAAAAGTATATTAAATGGACAATTGAAAATAGAGGAAAATTAATATATAGTGAATTAGAAGAATTACATAATAAATATAATATTAATTGTTATGGCTAGATTAATTGTAAACAATAAATTTGTAAAACCAAAAAAAAGAAGACCAGGAATCCATGCAAAATCAAAAACATCAAAAATTAAAACGAGCAAAAATTATGTCAAAAAATACAACCGGCAAGGAAGAAGATAAAGGCTGGGAGCTAACTCTCGGGTTTTATCCAGGAATATTATTAGGGATAAGAAGTTATTTTAATAAAAATTATAACGAGCACGTTATATATGTTCCCTTTATAGATATTTGTTTAACTATTGATAAATAAAAATATGGGATTATTTGATGAAAGAATTCCTTATAAACCATTTGAATATCCGGAATATTATACCGAGGGGTGGCTTAAGCAAGCTCAGGCTTTTTGGCTTCATACGGAAATACCGATGTCAGGTGATGTTAAGGACTGGAAAGAAAGGCTCACCGACGGGGAAAGGCACCTCGTTGGAAATATACTTTTGGGATTTGCGCAAACAGAATGTGCGGTATCTGATTATTGGACGCAAAAAGTGGTTAACTGGTTTCCAAAGCATGAAATACAGCAAATGGCAATGATGTTTGGATCGCAAGAAACTATCCATGCAGTGGCTTATAGTTATTTAAATGAAACATTAGGCTTAGAAAATTTTGAAGGATTTTTACACGAACCAGCAACAGCTGCTAGGTTTGATAACTTAGTAAGTTATAATGGCAAAGAAGCAAAAGGTATTGGACGCTCGCTTGCAATATTTAGTGCATTTGCCGAAGGAGTTTCTTTATATTCTGCATTTGCTGTTTTATATAGCTTTCAATTACGAAATTTATTAAAAGGTATAGGTCAGCAAATGAAATGGAGTGTAAGAGATGAATCGTTGCATTCTAAAATGGGATGTCAGTTATTTAGACATATGTGTAAAGAAATACCAAATTTACAAAACGATTGTTATGATGATGTTATTAAAGCGGCCAAAACAATGCTTAGCGCCGAAGAAAATTATATCGATAAAATGTTTGAAAAAGGAGACATCGAAAACCTTAAAGCTTACGACCTCAAACAATTTATCAGGAAACGTCTTAATGAAAAAATTACAGAACTCGGTTACAGCAACGGACGGGAGTACTTTGAATTTGACGAAGTCGGAGCAAGTAATCTTGACTGGTTCTATCATCTTACCGGGGGGCATACTCATACTGATTTTTTTGCTATTCGGCCAACGGATTATTCAAAAGCTAATGAAGGCGAAGACTTTGATGACATATGGTAAAAAAAAATATAATTAAATGTAGTCAATGCGATAAAGAGTTTCCCGGGGGATTTGAATATAGAGAACACTGGGAAAAAGAACATTTTTATCCTTACTTAAAAAAAGATTCTTTTAATTATGAAAAAGCAAAGGCAGATGGTCATAAATAAAGTTTGGAGAATTTGGGCGAAAGCTTTAGGAGAAAAAGCTGAAGAAAATGCGGATAAAGTTGCTTTTGTAAGAACGTTATTAATTGCACAAGCAATTATAACAAACATTTTAATTTCTATTAATATTATTTTAAATTGGTTATATGTGGAATAACGATTGGATAAAAGGAAAAGACTATCCTGCTTGGGGTGATACAGAAGTATATAAAAAAACAATTGCTGGAGGGTATTTAGTTTATGATGAAACACCTCGTGATGCTTATATGCGAGTTGCTAAAACAGTA
>TARA_R100000231_G_scaffold87071_1_pt1 | contig 10456 bp, 5 predicted proteins | sample TARA_R100000231 | Tara Oceans TARA_R100000231 (sample SAMEA2620565) | marine metagenome | biome: marine biome (ENVO:00000447); feature: surface water layer (ENVO:00002042); material: "saline water (ENVO:00002010), including plankton (ENVO:xxxxxxxx)" | depth 5 m | reverse complement strand
GTGATATTATTACTAATGGTGTAAGTGCAAATCCAAGTCTAGCAGGTTTAGATCTTACATGTCTAAATATTCCAGGACAAACACCAACTACTTTAGTCCCTGTTTTACAGGCTATGGTAAATCAAATATGTCAAAACTCAGGTAGAAGTTCTAGTCAATTTACTGGTTCATTACAATCAACATCTACTACAGTACAGAACAATTTACCTATTATGACATTACCGTCATGTTTGGTTTATGATGATGCAAACGGCAATCCAGTTACACAGCTACCATTAGATGAATTTGCAACCCTTATAGCACAACAGGTATGTTCTAACCTACAAAGTATTCAATTAATAAATACAACTCTTACTAGTCATGATACTAGAATATCTACATTAGAAGCATGTGTTTTACCATGTTCAGGTGTAGTTGCAGAGAAACAAGTTATACCAACTTGCGTAGTTAATGTAGGTAATTTAACAGATGTATCTGTTTTAGTTCTTGCTCTTGAGGCAAGATTTTGTGCTTTAGAGACAGCAGTAGGAGATCCTACTGCAATCAATAGTGCAATAAGTCAAACTACTATACAAGGATCTACAACATCTTTAAGTAATTCTTCTGTTTCATATGGAAGCATTACAGGATGGAATAATAGTCCAAGTACTTTAGCACAGAGTGTACAGAATGCTTGGGTAGTAATTGATGATTTATATTCAGCTATTACTTCCATACAAGATAATTGTTGTCCTACTGGATGTGATTCAGTTGTCTTTGGATTTACAACATCTAATATAATAAATGCACAAGGCCTTGTTACAGGTATTAATTTCAACTTTAGTAATTCTTCTATTCCTTCTACATTTAATAGTAGTCCAGGATTTAGTCAAGTAACAATTACTGATGCTGATGGTGCAACAGTTAGTGCAACAGTTGATGTACCAGCATTACAAAACGATCCTGCTGGTTATAACTTTAGTATACCTACATTAAACACTTATGGTAACTTAAGTATATTAATAGATTTTAAAGTAACAGATGGAGTGGATACTTGTGAAGCAAGACAAACTTCAGTAGTAAATGGTGTTATACCATGTCCATCAGTAACAATAACAGGTGTGACAGGAACAGGAGGAACAGTAACATTTGCAAATGCATTTGGTTCAACAGCAGTATTTACAATAAAAATAAAAGAAGTATCAACAGGTGTTATAGCACAAACTTATACAGTTAATAATCCAAGTAGTACAGTATCTCAAGCAGTTACAGGATTAACTGCAAATACAAACTATGAGATAATAGTAGAAGTAGCAGTTGGAGGACAAACTAAAGTATGTCCAGGTGTAGGATTTAGCACAGCTACTTTAGCACCTCCATGTACTGATGGTATGGATGTAGCCTTTGTGTTAGATTACACGTTCTCTATGAGTCCTATTATTAATGATGTTAAAACTAATATTGCTTCAGTAATAAATACTATTGATACATCATCAGGAGCTAGTAACTACAGAATAGGTATTTTAACAGTAGATGAAATGCAAGGAACATCTGCACCAAGCTATAATTCATGTGCAGACTACACCGGATTACCTACAGCACAAAAAATTGCTAATACAGGTGTAGGTGCAACTCAGTATATAACTGCTTGGGAAATGTTCCAAACTAATAATGGAGCAACTGCTACAACTCAAATACAGAAATTAAATGGAGGAGTAGATGGAACATGTATTAATATAGGTCAAGGAGCTAATGGACCTGAGCCAATTGATATGGCAATAGAGCAAGTATTATCAAATAACTTCTTGAATGCATTTAGAGCAAATGTAGCTAAGTATATAGTAGTTGTTACAGATGCATTACCTAGTGGTGATGATGACCAATTTACTTCAGTAGATTATGCTAAAATTGGACAGTTGACAACTATAGCAAATACACAAGGTGTTAAAGTTATTGTAGTTGGAACAGGAGTAAATTTAACATTTAATAACTTTGGAACACTAGTTTATCCATGGAGAGAGTTAGCAACTAATACGGGAGGTAGTTATAATTCTACTGCATCAGCAGCAGTAATTAACTCAGAATTAGTAGCAGGTTGTTCATAAAATAAAAAATAAAAGATATGGCATGTAATTGTACCAAATGTAGTAGTAAATGTAGTTGTGCTGATACAGCATTAACTAACCCATGTACATATACGGATTGTAGTGTAGGTAGTGAAAGATGTGATGATATCCAGTGTGCTGCATGTGTGAGTTATTGTGGTACATCATTCCAGATAGGTGATACGGGTGCACAGATAGTAATAACTTCTGGAGAAAGATTAGATTCAATAATACAAAAGTTTGCTATGATATTGGCTAACGGATTAGGTGCTTGTACATCAGATGACGTTCAACATGATCCGTATAATGTATATGCAGGAACTGTTACATCTTCTACAATAAATGTATTATGGAACGGAATATATAGTAATAGCACGGGTATTAATATTTATTTTGATACTCAAATAAATCCATCCGGATGGACACTAGCTAATGCTACTCCTATAGTAACAACAGTAAATAATTATACAATAACAAATCTAATAGCAAGTACTGCATACAAAATTAAAGTTCAAGATGCAGGAAATTCTGCTGCGTGTAAACCAATAGAGATATTAATTTCTACTCCAGCAGCATAAAAATAACAGCGGTGGTGGTTTGTTGGTTTTCTACTACAAACGTTGGGAGAGACTGGGTATTACCCCAGTCTCTTTTTTTTTATTATCTTTGGACCATATACAAAAATTAAATAACATATGGATAGTTTAAAACAAAAAGTAATTAACTCCCTTAAATGGAAAAAGAATACAGAGATTTCAGCTGCAAGATGTAACATGCCGGAAGAACTGTATATCAAAATTAAGAGAGAAATATTAGATGAAAGAAAGAAGGAAAGAAGAACACAAAAGAAAAAGAGTAAGTTCTTTCATAAAGCTGCTGAAGATTCACAGCTTGTAGAATCAATAGATTTAGAAAAAGGTGAAGGTAAGATATCTGGTACATTTGATCATGAACCTAAAAGTGCTGAAGAGATTATTCAATTATTAAAGATAGACACAGATCAGTGGAGATTATCCCAATACTGGAATAAACAGATGGGTAATCATTGGCGTGTATCAGCTTTAGTTACAAAGTTAAAAGATCAGAATGAAGTTTATTTGTCAAGTCTTTTAGAAACGTGGAGTCCAAAGAAATATAAACTCCCTAAAGTAAATTTAAGTAAAATAAAAAATAACAATCCTGTATGTGCTATTATGTCATTACAGGATATTCATTTTGGTAAAGAAGGTAATGAGACTATAGACAAAGATTTTGAAGATACAATCAAAAGTCTTATGGAAAGAGCTGTTCCGGTAAATTATATAGAGAAACTATATTTTGTAGTAGGAGGAGATCTTATAAACATGGATACATTTTCTGGATCAACAACTAGTGGTACACCATTAGATAATTGTATGAATGCAACAGATGCGTATGTACAAGCATTTGATGCTATGCATTGGGCAATAAATTACATAAAAGGTCTTTGTAAAGAACTTGTTGTAGTGTATGTACCAGGAAATCATGATAGATTATCATCTTATCATCTTGTTCATGCTCTCTCAAAATCAATAGATAGTGATGAAATAATTTGGGATATCACATATGAAGAAAGAAAGGTGCACATATGGCATAGTAATTTTAATGCTTTTGAGCATGGTGATAAGCCTGCAAAGAATACTCCTTTAGTATATGCAACTGAATACCCTAGAGAATGGGGTAACACAACTAACAGAACTTTATTCACTGGTCATTATCATCAAGAAAGAAAGATAGAATATATGACAACTTCTGAGACAACCGGGTTTGTACATAAGACATTACCAAGCCTTAGTAAGACAGATTATTATCATTATAGCAATAAATATGTTGGTAATAGAAGATCCGGTAAACTAGAAATACAACACCCTACAATGGGTAATATATGTGAATTAACCTACCAAGCATTGTAAAGACCTCACTTTTAATTTCATTAAGTGGGGTTTTTTTTGTAAATTATAAATGTAACTGTATGATAAATAATTTTAAAAAACCTGATTTGACTGCTCCTAGATATAGGCAGAAAAGACTAGGACTATTAAATGAACAAACATATAGAGAATTCAAAGAGAAAAAACCTTTGTATTCTGAAATAGATAATAAGAAATTAAAACTAATAATAAAAACATATAATGAAAATTTATGGAAGGCAGTAATTTCTAACAGAGACGGTGTAGAGTTACCAGACTCATTGGGGTTTTTATTTATAGGAACTTGCCCAAATTCTAAGTCTGTTAACACTGATTATGCCAAGTCTTATAAATATGGAAAAGTCCTTCAAAATAATAATTGGGAAACGGATGGTAACATAGGCAAAATATTTTATACAAACTATACTACAAAGTACAGATTTAAAAACAGAGAGTTATGGAGGTTTGTTGCTTGTAGAAAGTTTAAAAGAGCTGTTGCTAAACACTACCCACTAAATTGGACTAAATATGTTGTAATGAAAAATAAATATAGAGTAGCTCATCTTTATGATGAAAACCCAGATAAAACCAAACAAGCTCTAAAGAATTATAATGAATTTGAAATATAAATAATATGTCAACAATAGCAGAAGTAGTATCAAGAATAAGGGGCCAAGTAAAGGCAGAGGTTCAAGATGCCTTTATTACAGATAGATATATTTATAGTTTGGTTGAAAAGTTTGCTCAGATCTTAATGAGAAGACAGGACTTTGCAAACAAGCTCATGAAGTTTAACTCTGTATGGAAAACATTGCCTTATGTAGAACTAATAGAAGTAGATAAAGTAGAAGCAGGATGTAGTGGTATACAAAGTGGTTGTACAATCAAAAGAACAAGAACTAGACTACCAGAAATGATAGAGGGTTATTGGGGTCCACTAATTAGAACAATAAGCTCTATTGATGGATCACAAGAGTTACAAGCTACACAACCAGGCACTTTTACTTCTATGACAAAAACTACCACATTTAAATATAACAAGACTTTATATTTTTGGTGGTTAGATGGTTATATATACTGTCCAAATATAGAATGGGATGCAATAAAAGTAGAAGGAGTATTTAACTCTGATATTACAAAATGGAACTGTGATACAGAAGATGATTGCACACCAAGATATGATCAGCCTATATATATCCCTGAAGCATTATTTGCAGAAATAGAAGCACAAGTTGTACAAAGCTTTTTGGGTACAATGCAAATACCTTCTGAAGACTCAGATAATAAACGTAATATAAATAGACAGTAATGGGAGTATCAAATAAATATAGAACATTCAGTCAGTTGATGGAAGATGTTTCCATTGACTTTTCTAATTATGCATTAGAGGGTATGATTGAGCCACAACAATTAATAAAGGTTGCAACAAGAGTTAATTATGATTTAGGTCTAAGAATACATAGAACAAAACAAACTGTATTAGATATTGAACATGGTAAAGCACAATTACCTATGGACTTTGCATATATAAATTATGCATTTAGATGTGGATCTTTTACAATCAATAGTACATTACCATCAGGAACACATGTAGAAACATTTAATGATGTACCATATGTACCTGCTCCAGGAGATGCAAACCCTTGTGAAGAAAAAACTTTATGTAAAGATGTTTGTGTTATTAAGACTTGTAATGATACAAACTCTTATCAATTAGTACAAAGAGTGGGTCCAGAACAATATAGACACTTTAGTGAGTGGACACAGTTACAAATTAAAGATGTAAATAATGCAACTTGTTTCTGTCCAGAATTAGGTGCACAAGCTTTAGATATAGCAGAAATAAAAGATGGTTTCTTATTAACAACTTTTAAAACTGGTAAAGTATATATTAGTTATCAGGGTGCTATGGAAAATTCAGATGGAGATTTATTAGTACTAGATCATCCATATTGTAATGAATATTATGAGTATGCTTTAAAACAAAGGATATTAGAGAACATGATTTTTCAAGGTGAAAATGTTTCTCAACAACTAGGTTTGATAGAAACTAGATTAAGAGCATCTAGGAATAATGCATTAACTTTTGTTAACACACCTAACTTTAAAGAAATGCAAAAAATGTGGACAGTAAACAGGAGAGCACAATATCATAACTATTACAATATGTTTTTGAGTCATGCACCTACAAATCCAAGAATAGCTGGACCAGGTGTAACTACTACTTCTGAGTCAGGATCATCTTATAACTAATTAATTTTTTTTGGCAATGGCAAAAAAGAAGTCTACAAAATCTAACCAAAGACCTATTTCAGCTCCAAAGGCTGGTAAAAAGTCTACATCAAGCGTAACTACAAATACCTTTACAAAAGGTATGAACAAAGATATTACGCCTTCTTTTGAGCCTAATAACTCTTGGTATCATGCAATAAATGCTGCTAATAATAGTAGTGATGGAGATCTTGGAGTTATAGGAAATGAGCCAGCAAATTTAGCATGTGGTGTAATTCCTTACACTGTCATTGGTGCTATTCATAGATATGGAGATGAGTGGGTAGTATACTCAACAGATGATATAAGTTCTGAGATAGGAAGATTTGATGATAGTGAGTGTAAGTATGAAACTATTGTAAATGATCCTTGCTTAAATTTTAAAAAGAAGTTTTTAATTACTGGTGCAGCAAAAGAAAATTTTGATTGTACATGGCAGGTATATTGGGATGATGGCAATAATCCATCTAGATCTATGAATATAGATGATGTACCTTATTTACAAAATCAAATTTCTGGTCCATCTATTGACGGTGATCCTTGTTTAGAATTTGAAGATTCAACATTTTTAGATTGTGAAAAGATTAGGTTACATCCATTAGTAGATACTCCATGTGTTAAATTAACAAAAGCAACTGACGGAGGAACATTACTTAATGGAGCATACCAAGCCTACATAGCATATACAGAGAACGAACAGGTAGTAACAGACTACATAGGTATATCAAACATACAAACTTTATGGAGTCACAGAGGGAGTGGAGGATCACTTGATATTGAGCTTTCTAATTTAGACAAAGATTATTTCTATTTTGATTTAGTTTTATTAATTAGACAACAAGGTCAAATATATACTAAACGTATAGGTAACTATAGTACAGAAGTAGCACATATAAATGTAGATTATATAGATCAATCTTTAGTATCTATAGATTTTGAAGAGCTATTTAGACAATCACCTTTATATGAAAAGTCAGAAGCAATGTATGTTGTAAATGACTATTTAATTAGACAAGGACCAACAGAGCAATTTGACTTTAATTATCAACCTCTAGCTAATAATATTAAGACTCATTGGGTAATAAATGAAGTAACAGAACAATATTACTATGATGCAGGAAACAAAATAGGTTTTATGCGTGATGAGCAGTATGCATTCTTTATTCGTTGGATATACAATACAGGAGAAAGATCAAAGTCTTATCATATTCCAGGTAGAGCACCAAGAGATTATACATTACCAAATGGAGTTGTAGAAAATGAAAGAACTAATATTTTTGGAACTAATGTATTAGATCCAAATGGAGATCCATTATTTAAGGTATATAATACAGCTACAGTAACAAGTTTAGCAGTTACCCCAGCACCAGACGGAGTAGGTAGTATTGTAGCAAGAGGTGAGATGGGTTATTGGGAATCAACTGAAAGGTATCCAGATAAAACACCAGAGATATGGAACTCAAGTTCACATCCTTGGTCAAATGAATTTGATCCTGGAGCTGAGTTGTGTGGTGAATTTATAAGACATCATAAGATGCCTAATGAAATGATAGATCCTATTTTATCTATCACTGACAATAATGATTCAGGTATACGTATACTAGGTGTAGAGTTTAGTAATATAAAAAGACCTGTATTTAATGATGGTACTGTAATACCAAATATTATAGGTTATGAGATTTTAAGAGGTTCTAGATTGGGTAACAGAACTATCCTTGCAAAAGGTATGTTTAAGAACATGCGTGAGTATGCAGTTCCTGACACACAAAATTTAATAAGTAATGCTCAAGGATTATATCCTAACTATCCTTATAATGATTTAAGATGTGATGTATTTCATACTACAAAAAGAAGAACAGAAGGTTGTAATGATGGTATAGCAAGTTCAGTAGATGAGTATGCTGCATTATGTGGATTTAGAAAAGATGTATTTACTTTTCACTCTCCAGACTTAATGATTAGTAAACCATATTTGAATGCATATGAAACGGTATTCTATGGTCAGATAGACGGAAAAGCACAAGGAGGGTTTATACCTTCTGAAAATCATCCGCAACAAAAATTATTAAGAAATATTGCATCTTACATAGGTGCAATAATAGGTATTGGATATGGTATTAGAAATATCAACGGTACACCAGATACTAGAGCTTTACCTGTACAAGCTATAAACTCAGCATATCCTGAATGGAAGATTAATGAGATAGATGGTGATAGACACAGAGGTGGGCGAATATCAGTTACAACAGCATCTGTACCTCCAGTAGTTGTATTTGGAACAGATAGAAGTGGTGGTGCAATAGATGGTGGTGATGGTGATAATAATGAAAAAGGTCCTAATGCAGAAACTAATGCACATGAAGCAATTAATGATTATTACAATAGTCAAACTGGTGGACTCTTTGGTGGTATAGGTCAATGGTTTACAGATTTGATAGCAGGTGGTGCATCAGATTTATTAGCTCAATTTGGTTTAGATGATACATTACAAGATAGATTACAAGAACAAGCATTAGAAAATATAGATGCTACTACACAGGGAGCACAAAATGGTATGGGTCTTATGGGTGGTGGTTCTATAGAAGGAACAACACTTGATAGTTCTGAGTCAAACTTATCTAAGGTATTTAGAATAGCAATGACTGGTGTGCTTACTCAAAAGAATATTGCTGTTGGTGGTCAAGAAATAATAGATTTAATATATAATCTAACAGACTTTCAAGAACATTCTTTGAAATATAATTCTCATGGATTCTATAGTAATTTTACAGCAAGATCAAGAAATAATGTATATAGAACACTAAACAATGCAGCTAATTACATAGGCTCATCTTTTTCTACATTTGATAATAATAAGTTTAAAATAAACAACTTATATAGACCATCCACTGTAGCAGTTTCTACACAAGATGAAATTGCACCACCTACTGGAGATGATTCTAGATTTGCTTTAGGTGGATATTGTAATTCAACTACAAATGCTAACTCAGCTGTTAATTGGCCTAATGTAGAAAACAGATTAAAAAATCCAGAGGGTCCGTTTGGATCTAATATATCAGCTCTTTATGGTGCACTTAAATTTAATATGGACAATCAGTACGGCCAGCTAGATGGAATTAAACAAGTTCAAATGAGAGGTTGTGTTGAGTACGTTGATCTTACTGCTTCACCTAATTTAAAGTATACAAGTCAGCCAATATTTGGAGGGGATGTCTTTATTGCTAGATATACAGAGAAACATATAATGCCATTATTTACAGATTTCTTAATGGGTCAGTATGATGGTTTTCCTTATGATTATTTTTTAAGATATAATATACCTTATCCAAGATTCTGGGTTGACTCTAGAAAATTTGATATGGGATCTATGGCTTCATTAGTCTCTAGTTTTGGACTAGCTGCTGTTTTTAATCCTGATCTAGATGCAATGCCAAATGATTATTATTATTTAGATAGAGGTGATACATGTAGTTTTGCTTTTGGACAATTTTTTATAAATGATGGATTAAACTACACATTTGCTATGAACCATGCATATATGTATACACATATTAATGGAGTGAATGATTTTTATGTAGAGACAGAAATTAACCTACCATATAGAGATTGGGAAGAACCTAAAGAAAGAAGATTCTATGATCAATACACATATAACAATTTAAATGATTTGTTCCATGCAGAAATACAAAAGTATGATAACTTCTATAAGTATGATGAATCTCTCAGTCCTTCTAAGTTTGTTACGCAACAGAGTAACTTTGCAGAGATACAACCAAGAGACTACAATCCAGAAGTTGCAGAAACATGCTATACTGCATATCCAAAGAGGCTTATCTATTCTTTACAAGCAAATGAAGAAGATAGAAAAGATTATTGGAGACAATATTTATTTGCAAACTACAAAGATTTTAAGAACAGAGTATCAGTTATAAAACCGTATAGTAAATCTGGTGCACTTATATTTTTCCCATTCCAATCACCACAAGCATTTGAAGGTTATGATACTTTAAAGACTGACGCAAATACTAAGATTACAATAGGTGATGGAGGTTTATTTAAGCAGAAGTTAATAAACGTTGTAAATTCTGATTTAAGCAATGAGTATGGATCACTAGAAAGCCAGAGAGGTATTATAAATACTCCTGTTGGATTGTTTTATATATCACAGGCACA
>TARA_R100000231_G_scaffold99696_1_pt1 | contig 10460 bp, 10 predicted proteins | sample TARA_R100000231 | Tara Oceans TARA_R100000231 (sample SAMEA2620565) | marine metagenome | biome: marine biome (ENVO:00000447); feature: surface water layer (ENVO:00002042); material: "saline water (ENVO:00002010), including plankton (ENVO:xxxxxxxx)" | depth 5 m | reverse complement strand
CCGTTCTTGAACTCAAACTGTGAGTTTTGTGTGTAAGACTGTAATGTTTCTGTACCGTCTATGACTGTACTTACAACTCTTACGTCCACGGTTGTTGCTGTCTTACCAGTAACAATACCTTTTAGTATTCCAGTTGCTGCTGTTACAGTACCAACACCGATTGTTTGACCAGTGAGGTGTTGTGTAACTCCCATACCAACTGTAACTGAACCAATGTTACCACCAGTAAATGTTGGTGTTATTATTTGGTCAACAGCGTTATCTATTACTGCAACTCTTAGTTCGTTCGCCCAAGATCCGGGATTCTTGGATGACCAATACCAGTTTAGATCGTCCGCATTGTTGTTATAGTAATCTTCTTTGCCTTCTACCAATAAAATAGATGAAGATGCATATCCAACTGCTGCGTTAGCGTTGTTTAAGTCACCGCCTTTACAACGAACAACGTCCAACTTACCACCATAGGATAAGTAATTGGATGCTGCCATGAAAGTCTCATAATGAAAATCGGTTGTACCAACACCTGGTAAACCGAAGACATCTACAAGCTCCTTCTCGTTGTTGATCCTAGTAATTTCGTTTACCGGTCCTTTTCTAAAAGGTCCAACAAAACCACCGACAACGTTGATACTAAAATCTACGCCACCACGAGTTAGGTCGACTTCTCTTATCGAAATTCCCGGAGATGCTAATCGAAGTGCCATTCTAACTTCTTTCTCCACATACAATGACTACTGATATTTATGAAAATGCGTCCTTACTAGCGATATTCCCACATATAGGCACGATCCCCGTACTCATCTGTCTTCCAAACTGTCCCATCTGACTCTACAGTTTCTCCTCCCATTTCATCAAAACCATCACATATAAAACCAAAGGGTGCCATGTCTTGTTCTATTGCGTTTTTCTGCTCATCGTATATTCGTTTTCTTACGTCAGAATCAGTCATCTCTTTAAAATAATCCTGTGCAACCAACCACGCAAAGATAACCAAACACATTGCTAGATCATCATTACAACCCTCTTCTGCCTCAAATGACTGTCTTTTTTGTATGAAGGTAGTCAACTCACTTATAATATTATAATCACAGAATGTAAGTTTATCTTCTTCTATCAGTGTCTTCAGGTTAGAACAACCTAACTTCTTAGTTACCTGACTCATCTTGACACCCAACTGTGTCTTCACACCAGAGAATCCTGATCCAACTATCTGTCCTGCACGTCCCCTCATAGCAACCATGAGCAAATTCTCATATTCAAGATCATAGAATAGTATAGATGCTACTTGATCACCAATATCATTTACCTCACATAGGATATACGCATTGTTATATCCCTTCGCCACATCTGCAATTACAGAAGGGAAAAGCATAGGTTTGATTTCATTGTCTCTATATGTGGCAACCACCTTGTATGGGAACTCTGTAATATCAGCAACTATAAAAGCACTATAGTCTTTACCAACTCCTCTTGCTACGTCAACTGTTACAATATAATCTCTTTTTGGATATGGTCTCTCATATACAAGTAGTTTACCATTCTGCTCTATTGGTTGTTCGTATACCAATGCTTTGAGTTTCGCTGCATTTATAAGAGTGTCAACAGATCCTAAGAACTCACACTCAAACTCAATAGCAAACTGTTGCTTACTGGTATTCTTTATAGTTTGTTCTTTCCATTTCTTATCTCTACCTGGCACCTCAGACCAGTGCACCTCTGTTGCAACATACTCGTTCTGCCCACGCTCTGCATCATGCCACATTCGATAGAAGTGATTCATACCATGTGGAGTGGATACTATTATAACCTTCGTAGATTTACCAGAAGATATAGTAGGATACACAGACGCAAAGAAGTCATCTGCCAGATGGTTTTGAACGAAAGCAAATTCGTCCAAGAATATAATGTTGAATGACATACCTCGAACAGCAGATGCAGATGTAGATGCTGCAATGATCTTAGAACCATTTTCCAGTTCCATAGATCCTTTGTTCCAAGCGATGATACCCTGCTGCATCCACTTAGGTAGGTTCTCATATGCTAGTTGTAATCTACCAAGCAAGTCTCTTGCAGTTGCTGCTTTGTTAGCGAGAATACCAATGTTTACCTGATCATTGAAGATCGCATAGTGCAGTAGATATGAAACCACAGTCGTAGACTTACCAGTCTGACGTGGCATCTTACATATATTAAAACGGTTCTTATGGAATCTACTTAGTAATTTTCTTTGAAACTTGTACATAGTAAATGGTACAAGTCCCTCGTCAACGTTGACGATTTGAATGTATTTCTCTGTAAAATATATTGGATCATCCTTACATCGAATAAATTCAACAATTTGTTCTTCAGTAAATTGCTGCTTGGTATTCGCTTTTTTTAGATTAGGATTACCAAGATATATGTCACTTGCTTGTGGCATCAGTCTATCATATGATCAGTAGTTCTTTGTATGTATGACTCCCATCCTTTGTCTTTAGGATCAAACGCTTTAGATGCACCACCTACAGCTTGTACAACTTTACCCGCAATTTGTGCAGTTTTTACTGCTGCCTTGACATAAGGACCTGCTTTCTTCAACATTTTACCTATACCTTTTCCTTTAGGTTTGGCAGCTGGTTTGTTAGTTTTTGGTTTGCCAGGTTCTGCCTTGTTAGTATTGCTCTTCTCTATTGCTCCATTTTTGGACTTGACTATCTCACCCTTATCCTTTACTGTATCTGCTTTTACATCTACAGTCTGATCCTTTGCTTCAGGTTCTGGTTTTGATTTTGGTTCTGGTTTTGATTTTGTTATTTCGCTAGACTTAGGTTCTGCCTTTACTATTTCACTATTTGATGCTGGTGTTATAGAGGAATTTTGAGATTTTACAATAGGACCACCCTTCTTACGTGGTCTTCCACCACCCTTTTTTGTTTCTACATTATTCTTGTCAGCATCATACTTTTCTTTATTGAATGACCCATCATCATTTTTATACTTAGGATTCTTTATATTTCTTCTGACTTGCTCATCAAGATTTTCATAATCAAAACTCATAGTCAGAGTATCTCTCATCTTTTTGAAAGTATCTGTAGTCATTCCTCCACTTTTTTTCCCGCCACCAGAAGACTTTAATCCTTTTGGAAGACCAAATTTGTTTCTATCACTTTTTACGTAGGTGTCGCCCATAGCACTCTCTATCTTCTTTCTTATTTATGGAGTCCTATCTATATCTAAAGAACTTAGATCTACACTAGGAGGTTTAGTTTTTGGTACAGGTGCACCCGCTAATCCTTTCTTAATCATTTTTTGTAGGTCAGCAGTGCTACCAACAAACAAAGAGTTGTTTGTGACTTGTGTGGGTTTATCTTCCTTCTCCAAGTCCTTCATCTTTCTTTGTAGGTCTATAATCTTATCAGTTACATCTCCTACTGCTTTGACAAGTTGTCCTGCAACTTCATATGCACGTGGATGTTGAGTATCTTGACACACATCAAGGATACCATTCATTGCTTCTTGTCCCTTCTCTACAATATTGTATAACTGTGCACGAGAATATTCAAAGTCATCTCTAGGTGTATTATCAACCTTCTGTACCTTCTTAGATTGTTTGACTACATCAGTTGCTTTGACTTCTAATGCTTCATCTATAGGACTAAATGTGGTTGTTTGTTTATCTAAAGGATCATAATCTTTTGTCATGCGTCATTACCTAATGCGGGACTATACTCTCGACCATCAGCGTCGAAGAATGATCTAGTCTCACTGAACCCGAAGGTGTCACCCATCTCAATAAGGTCAGAATCGACTGCGTTAACAAGATTTATAATATCACCTTTTATATGTTCTGTAATCTTAGAACCAAACTGACCACGAGCAACCACTAAGTTGTTCAAATCTTTCTCCTTGATACGCATAACTTCATTACCAATTTCTATGAAACCACCAGTAGAGAATGATACACCAGATGTAACTTTGATAAGAGTTTTCTTCGTATCTATAGACTCTGTAAGTTTGTCAGTTTCATCATCGTTATAATCTTTAGTTGCTTGAGGTGTGACAACGTATCTTTGTTCTCTTGGTGCTCGTATAGCAGTAGAGTAATCGATTTGAACCTTCTTGATAATACCGTTCTCGTCTGTTGGAACCTCTTGATAGAAATATGTTTTAGAAACAAAGTCAAGATCATATTGTATAAACCTACGAGTAGAGTAGTCACCCTCATACTCATCAGTAAATGTAGTAGACATCAAAGTAAATGGTATATCTCTTTTCTCCTCCACACCTTCCAGCATGTTGATTGTTACGTTATATGATGGTTGGAAGAATGGTAATATCTGTTCTATAATTTGCAGAGCATCATCTTGTTGTTTGGTAGCAAAACTAAGTCTAAATCCAATATCATATGGCACTGGTAAGAACATCTTTTTGATTTTTATCTTGTCATTAGGAGACTTCATAGTAAATTTTTGCACAGGAGATGCCTTTCTTGTAGGATCATAAGTGTAAGAAGTCAACTCAAATGATAGTCTTGGTAGTGTGATTGCTACGTTATCATCAAAATTTGATTGTTGTTCTATCCTCGCAAGAAACCTTTGTATAGGACCATATGCTATGGGCACCTTAATCTGACTTATAGACTTACCATCACTCGCAAACTTTTTGATCTTTATATTATTAAATAAAGTTCCAAAAGCAATTACGGTCTTTCTAACTGTCTCGTTGTAAAAATAATTGCCTATCATTATACTTCACCAAATGGGTTCTTCTCTGTAAAGTTTAGGATGTCGTCTGCTTCAACTTGGATGTCATCACCACTGTTGTATGCATCATTATCATCGTAATTAATACTATGTAGTCTGTATGCAGAACCTTCATTGTCAACAATAAGTTCGCCAACATTGAAGTCACCAGCAAGATTCCTTGCAGTAAGAGTGAGAGAAGGAGCATGCCATGATGTAACAAATGCAGTTGTAAGTGAGGACTGACCAGTAATAATTTCACCAAAGGAGAATGTGCCAACACCTATAGTTCCAGCAGCAGAAACAGTTATATCTGGAACAGTTGCATAACCTGAACCAGCGTTTGTAATACGCACAGCACCAATTCCACCAGTATCATTCAATACAGCAACAGCAGTTGCAGTTGTACCTGCACCAGGTGGACTGTCAAACGTAAGTGTTGGAGGAACAGTATACTTAGTACCAACATTGGTTATGGTAACAACACCCACAGAACCAGTCGTAGATATGGCAACTCTTGCGGATGCTCCACTACCTTTACCATCATCAGGTAAGAACTGAATTGTGGGTGGTGATGTGTATCCAGCACCAGGATTTGTTATGAATACATCTTGTACCCTTCTACTGTCAGTGAGTCCTATAGCAGTTGAAATAGCAATAGCAGTTGCAGTGATACCAGTAGATACTACAGGAGCACTGATCCTGATACGTGGATCAGCAGTATAGTTTGTGCCTCCGTTTAGGAGGTCGATCCTGCCAATACCTCCATTCACAACTGTTGTTATCATGCTCGCAGTGCTACCTACAGCAACTAACTTCAATGTTGCGTCATATCCAGCAGTTGCCATGTCATCATCTATTGCAGCAATACCAGTGTCGATAACCTCGTCTTGGTACTCGAATGGTTCACAGGTAAGTGTGTATGTGTAGTTCTTACGTAACTGATAGAATTGACTAACATCATCTACATATTTTATTTCTAGTAGTAAGTCTCTGTATGGGAAGTATAGTAAGTCACCTTCATTAGGACGGTCAGTTGGATTTGCTAAACCTGTCTGCACCAAAGGTAATACTACATTCTTATATCTCTCCTGAGATATCACAATCTTCATTTCAGCAGTAGATCTCACACCAAATTTTGTTAGTAAATTATATCCAGAATCGAACCCTTCATATGACTCAATGTAACCCTCAATAGGAATTGATTGGTCAAAAGTAGAACTAGAGACCTCTCTCATTATAGTTTTTACATTCACAAAGTTTCTTGGCATGTAAACAAACTCGACCCCATACATTCGGATCTGTTCATTTATCAAGTCCTGAACAAGATTTTGCTCAGACGGAGTACCTTGCTGAAAGAAGGGATTGAGTGCCATTAGTAATCAATTTGTTTTAGAAAAGTATTGAACCTTTTATCTCGTTCTTTACCACGGGAGGATCGTTTGATTATGTTCAAACTTTTATCAATCTCACCTGGTGTCAAGTTTTTCATACCGTCTATGGTTTTGACGATTCCTGCTTCTGATGCAAATTGTTTGAATGTTTTCATTATCCTATTAGATCAAGGGGTGGTAATTCATATTCAGTTGCCATTTTACTCTCTAGATTCTCAATCTCACCTAAAGCATCTTCGTATATCTGTCTACCATTTAGTTCTACACCGCCAGGTAATTTTACACCCGCAAACTTAATGAGATTCTGACCCCATTGTTTTTTCAATAGTGCAGTGAAGTATCTTTTCAAGAATGGATCATTATAAACTTTTGGATAGTCATTAGGATTCAATACACGATAGCATCTTATAATAAGATAATCATTTGGTTGCATACTGGAGAAGTCAACATCAAGATATAATCTGTTCTGACGTCTGTTGAATCTTATCTGCTTCTCTGGATGTAATATATGATCCAAATCTTCCAAATATCTTTTTGTCATTGTGTATCCCATCAGTTCCATGGAACTAAAGAAGTACACGTCATTCAACATCAACTGGTAATTGATATTGAACATGTTTGTGCTGATGAGTCTATTATCTAATTTGAATACTCTTTCTATACCTATTACTGCGTCAGGAATTTGAATAAAGTTTTGGTTCTCTTCAAAAGAAAAAACAGTTGTGCCAATACCTGTGATATTAGCAGAAGCTGTAGTAGTTGTAATGCCAGTTGCGACATCATCTTTCCTCGCTTTTATTGCATCCAAAAAGTTAGTTGTTATCTTATGCTTTAGATACATCAACTCAACACCATCCATGTGACGGTTTTGATATATTTGGATAGCATCATCCATCAAGTCTTCGACTTGTTCATCAGCAACATTAACTTCAAGTACAGGTGCACCCAACTGCCTCTTCGCATACTTTACTAATTCTTCTCTAGTTGCAGGGTTAGCCATTTATGATATACTTTCCTGTATTTATGAACGTCTTACAACAATATCTAACTCATCACCTACGTCTAGACCAGTTGAAGGTTCAATTATTGTTACAGCAGGACTACCTATGCTCCAATCAACACCTTTTGATAGTAAAACACCATTCAAATATATCTCCATATTATCAGAAGATGTAAGAGAGTTTGATGGTGCAAATGATACTTGACCATCATTAGCAATTAGTTGATCTTCGGCTTGATCTGAGCATATATCCACTTCATCTCCAGCTGCACAAGCTTGAGCCAATACAACAGCAGCAGACGCTTGATAGTCAATGTTGTTTCTGAGTCTGACCCCATTGAGATAAACTCTGTAGTTCTTAGAAGCAGAGAGAGATCCAGCAAGCGTAAACGTTGTTTGATTTTGCGTTGCTGTAAATAACTCTTCTTCAAACGTGTGTCCAAAATAGACAGTAATTTGTACATTGTCACCTATATTCACCCCAGAGTTAAAATTGATTGTTTGTGGTGCAGATAGTTGATAATCATTTGATGCACCAACTCTCATTTTTACACCATTCAATGTTACAAGGACAGGGAATGAGGTTGCTTGTACACCATCATCAAATACGTTAGGTGCAGTAAATTGGGTTTGTCCCATTGTTGCTACAGTATTATTAGTGCTAATACTTGTAGCACCACCTACAGCACCACCTCCTCCACCTCCACCTGAGATGGTTTTGAACGATAGCGATCCTGCTCCATCCGTAACAAGTGCCTGATCCTCACTCCCGTCGGTTGAGGGGAACGTGAACCCTGCTATAGTACTTATACCAGTTGAGTTTATATTACCAGTAAGACCATGATTGGCATTTACTACTCCAGTGAATGTAGATTCTCCTGCAACAGTAAAGTTTGTACCATTCAGTAGTTGTAAACTATCACTTCTAAATCTACCAGATATATTATTTGATCCTGCTTTCTTGAATGCAAATTCTAAGATACCATCTTCAGTACCATCACTTGCATCTAATATCTTACCTGTTATCTTACTATAAACTATCTTCTGACCAGCATCATTTTCACCTTGGAACTTTATCTGACCAAGATAGTCAGCGTCAGCAGCAGAAGCACTATTTCTGTAGAAGTCAAGTATAGGTCCTGCACTAGAATCATCGCTAGTGCTGTTGATATACACATCACCATTGAATGTTGCATCCCCATCATTAGTAAGACCATCTAAGGTAGTCGCACCATCTACATCAAGGGTTCCACTTGCAGTTACATTACCAAAACTTCCTATACCAGCATATAACTTTCCAGTGTTTGGATTGTATGTCAATCCGTTTGTCTTTACCTTCTGATATCCAGTTCTATGATCAAAAAATCCTACGTGATGCCATTGATTACCAGCATCTGTTGCTACCTCTACTCTTGCTGAACCTGTAGATATACCAGCAATCGCATGTCCTTCATCAGTAATTACTAATGAACTAAATGTACCTATACCTGAAGCGAGTACTTGAGCAGTTGATATTCCTACTTCCCTTACAGTTACTCCCGCACCAACTCCTGCTGCTATGAATACCTTTCCATCAGCAGTGTTGATTGCAAACTCACCTACATCAAGCGTTGTAGGGTAATGCGGTACCTTTCCAGCGATACTAGATCGCTTAATCTTAATTGTTGGACTTGCCATTCCTAATGTGGTATATACCTATCAAAAAAACAGTAGAGACTGTCACAGCAGTATTTATGTGTTATAATTAGTATGGGTTTCAATTTATAGGTATGGACAAGACACTCGTGATACTCACAGGACCTCAAGGATCGGGAAACCATCTGTGGTCAAAAATCTTCTCACTACACGAGGATGTTTTTGGGTGGAAAAGTCTTCTGGATAATTACTGGGAGGCACACCGTATATCAGAACCCTTCGCCAAGTACTGGAAAGATCCAGAGTTACTTGACGAATTTGATTGGTCACAAAGCGAATATTTTTTTACATCGGTTAGTGTCCCACTCGGCATCAAGGAATTAGGGACTATAAGACGTCCAAACATCATGCAGTTTGCAAAAAAGGTCGAGTCACTTGGGATCAAGGTGAGAATTTGTGTGGTCGGACGCGACCAGAATATTCTCAGACATCAGCAGACGAGACTTAGGGGAGAGTCTACGGTTAGGTACTTCTTGGATCAGTTGTCTGGTTTTTATAAACCTGTTTTCCTCAGTTACGAACTTCTGTACCTTTACAAAGAGGAGTACCTAAAATCTTTAGATATCGGCATGCCAATCGCATGGTACGAGAGAGATAAGATCACTAATATACTTGAGTTAGATGCTAATAACAAGTATATAAGTTACATCAAAGACAGTCCTCTAGACGATTGCAATAGAACAGGAGTTCCATCTCCATGGAATCCAAACATAGAAGAACCAATGAAACCTAAAGATAGGGATCATGCATATGATGAGGAAGGAACAGGTTGTTGTGGTGGATGGTCAGATCCCAATGATAAAAGAAATTTTAAAACTGAAATATCTACTGGAAATATAGTAGGAGATGTAGGTGTAGGTAATACTGCACGTAGTAGAACCGAAGACGAAAAATGGGTGACCTATGAGTAAAAAATTACTAATCGTTACAGGACCACAGGGTTCTGGTAATCATCTTTTTGCAAGACTTCTCTCAGCACACCCCATGGTCAAAGGATGGGATTCACTCAAAGATAATTATTGGGTGCCAAGTGATGAGGAACCATTTGCCAGATATTGGGTATACCCAGATGAATTAGAATTTCCAGAAGGAGATTTCTTCTGTGCAAATGTATCTGTACCATTCTTTTATGACGGTGTTAGACGCACACCAAAGATCAAGGAGGTTGCTTATAAAGCAGTCACCATGGGAATTGAACCGATTATAGCGGTTGTATGTAGAGATAGAAATATAAACGAACTACAACAAAAAAGAGTTGGTGGTGAAGTGACTATGGATATTGCACTAGATTACTATTCTGATCTAAGGCATCATTTTATAGACCACGAGGCATTTTTCTTATACAAAGAAAGGTACATGGAGTACCTTGGGAGAATATTAGAGTTCCCTGTAACGAAAGAAGGCATCGACAATTTTGTAACTGTCGATGCCAATCATAAGTATGTCTATCCCATCAAAGAACATTGGTTAGATAATGAGATCCGTAAAGGACGTAAATCCTTTAGACAACGGCTAGAGGAGTAGCAGTGTTCTTATTGCTGATCTCAAGTAGATCTGCTCTCATCTTCTCTACAAGTGAGAGAACATGTGATTGAAGTTCTTCGCTACCTTCAACTAATCTTGAAAGTGAACGTCCACCTAAGTTTGAGT
>TARA_R100000231_G_scaffold25244_1_pt1 | contig 10472 bp, 10 predicted proteins | sample TARA_R100000231 | Tara Oceans TARA_R100000231 (sample SAMEA2620565) | marine metagenome | biome: marine biome (ENVO:00000447); feature: surface water layer (ENVO:00002042); material: "saline water (ENVO:00002010), including plankton (ENVO:xxxxxxxx)" | depth 5 m | reverse complement strand
CACCCGACCCTTCTTACATACCTGATACTACTGAGTCTAATACCGCAGAAGGAGTCCTAAGAAGATTTAGGGGAGATTTTGATATTAGCGAAAGATATTAAGGAGAAATTACAATGAGTTGGAAAAAAATCATTAGAAAAAAAATAGATACTGCTACTCGTTCTGCTGAACTTTGGATAATGAACGATTACGATGCTTACAACCAAGTCTTAGCATATATCAAATCTCTAGTTATGGCGGGTTATGGAAAAGAAGAACTTATGGGTAGGTTGGCAAATTGGCTTCCTAATGTTATGATACACATGGAAGGTTTTATGGAAGAATTAGAAATGGAAGATTATGATGGTTCAACAGATTCTATTAATGATGTAGATTGGGATGCAGTTGCAGAAAACTATGAAGATGATGTTGATACTATATTAGAGGATTATGCTTAAGGGGATATTAAAATGAGTTGGAAAAACATACTAAAGATGCTTTTGCCTAGACAGTTTATGGAACATTTCGCATTTAAACTAGGACTTGAAGCCGATGCAGTTAAAGGCGGTCATGGAAAAGCAGGAATTAAAATGTTTATTGACTTTGGAGATAGAAGATTAGAACTATTACAAAGGGGAAGAGGGGGCTTTACTATTTTTATTAGAGAAAATAGCATGGTAGTTGAGCGATTCACTAATTTTAATTTAGAAAAACTACTAGAACCTGTTGAAGAAGCACTCAATTTGTAGGGGTTGAGCGTTTGAATTGGCTAGAAATTCTAAAAGAGGACTTTTTACCCATAACTAGAGTAAAAGTTTTGGCTAGAACTCTAGTTAGAGAGCAAATGTTTGATGATTTTTATGAAAGTTTCAAGAATGCGGATAAAAATAGTGCAGAATCCAAGCAATTTTCTAGATTTTTAGATAATCTTTCCGGAAATACACCAAATAGAAGGAGTTTGTTTGAAGAAATTGATAAATTTTCTGAGAAAAAGGGCTTGAATCCGGCAGAAGCAAGAAAAAGACTTGAAAAATTAATGAATTTGAGAGTAAAGCGGCCAACTAAAACAAAAGATTCCCTAATGAAACTAATTACTGACCTTCACAATGTAACTAGAAAGGTTGAAGTTGCTAAAAAGAGGCCGGATGGTGCTAGTGATGAACTTTTAGAGGAACAAAGTAGGTTAAGAGAGGAAACTGAGGCGTTTTTAGAACAAACTACTAGATTTCCACTTACCGGAAGGGGAGGAGATTGGAATAGATATCCCGATGCACAGACTATGTGGCAATATGTTATAACTAGAAGGCAAGACCCTTACTTTACTATAACTCCATACAAAGGAAACGAAGATAAAATCAATAAATTTGCAGAAATGATAGGTGCGAACAATAAAAACGGTAAATTATACAAAAAAGAAGGCCAATTTAACAGTTTTAACGAATTTATTAAGTTAGTAAATTCAAATGAAGATATTTTAACATATTATAATGAAAATATTAGAAATTTAAAGGTAAATTTGGTTAAAGATAATACTTCTACCTCTTTAGACAAAGATGCTTTAAGAATGACACGACAAAGGATAATGGGAGTAAAATACTCGGTTAAAACCTTCAATGAAAAGACTCCTATTGAATATATTAACGCTATAAATGAAGCAATTGAAGGAAATAAGCGAATGTTTGTCCCATCAGACCCTTTTATTCGCAACTATGTTGTAATTGATGGTATGGGTGACGATTTAGCCATATCATCTATAGCAAAAGCAATATTAGACCCTAATTACGGTGACGAATGGGCTACGGAACTTAGTAATTACATTAGAAATGAGAATTTATTGAGTGATTATGCCTTAGAAAGAAAAATTATAGAAGAAATACTAGAAACATTAGAGTCCGGACAGACTACTTACAAAGGAATAGACCTTTCTAGGCTAGGAATAGAGGGAACAAAGGCGAAAAAGAGGCGAAGAATCACGGATTTAGTCAAAAGAAGAAAGACTACTAACCCATTATCTAGTAGTATTTCTAGCCTAATTAAGACAGAAAGAGGCAATTTATCCGCATTTTTAAGGACAAATCCTAGTGTTTCGGAGGCAAAAATCATCGAAAATGAGTATTCTGACATATATGATGTAGTATATTTTAACGGAACAGAAGAAAATAACAAGCCCACTAATCAAAGAGATAGTGCAGGGCAGATAATTATGACCAATACCCCCGACGGTGCTACTCATGCCCAAATATATGACAAAAATAACCCAACAGAAGTAATAGAATTAAAAGATATTTATGAAGAATTAGAGTATATTGGAGAACAAAGAGGGGAAGAAGGTAGACAATTCAACAATCCTTCTTTGGCTAAAATAAGAGAACTCAGTGGATTAACAAATGATACCTTCTCAAAATACTTAATTCAAGTTTCCGAAACAAAGGGTCTAGAAAATGTCGTATCTACTTTTAACATAAATGCTACAATTCCTGATTTATCCATAGAGGAATTTTTGGGTTTTATTGGTCTTAATGCAGAAGTAGTCGGAGCAGATGGATTACTTGCCGCATACCGAGAATTAGATAGTGCTAAAGATAAAACCAAGAAAGAGGAGATAGCAGAACAAATAAAAGAGGATATTCCTACAATATTAATTAACTTAAAACAAGAAATAATTACCTCCTTTGAAAACTATGCTAAACTATTTGCAGAAAACTATACCGGAGGGAAATTTAAATTAGGTAGGGGTGGTTCGACTAAAGCAAAGAAGGCTCTAGAGGCTCTATCCGAGAAAAGAATACTGACGGAGGAATAATTATGGTAAAGATAGAGAGTAATGGGATAAGCGTCGAAAGAAGCGAAGAAGAACTAAAGACCATAGCCGGAATTACCGCTAGAGGTAAAAGAAGGAGAAAGGAAGAAGAAATTATCAATGAATGGGCTGAACAATATCTTGCACAAAATAATGTTGATAGAAAAGATAAAGATTATTTGAAAGAAAGAAAGTTATTCAAGGAGGCTCTAGGTAACGCTTTAGAAGAACTTGAGTTGGGAGAAGAAGTAATTGACATTAGAAGCATAGAGGAGCAAGTTCGTAGTCAAACTCAAAAATTAAACCTAGTAGATGGTAGGGATAGAGTCATTGATGCTAGACAATTAGTTACTAGAAGATTACCCGATGACTTTGAGATAAAGGCTAGTAAAGAAGAACAAGAAAGAGCAAAGAAGTTGATAGAAAACAGGTTAGGAGCAGGGGCTTACGAATCTAATAAAATAGTAGAAGATAATTTAATGTATATTATAGACAGAATAGATGAGGAAGAACAAGAACTAACTTCCCAAAGAGAAATAAAATATCCATTGGGTGAACTTTTGGGTGCAGTAGATGTTTCTAAAGGAGAGACTCGAAAGGCTGTGTATAAATTTTGGGCTAATGTTGTTAGGCAAAAAGAAGGCAAGTTCTTAGAAGCGTTAGATGATTTAACAATTTTATTAAAAGAATTAGATAATGACGAGGCTAACAAATTTATTGCTAGATACGACTTAGAAGATGATTTTACTAACTTTGTTTATATTGCAGATTTTCCTTTTACAGATGTGGGTGTTGCAGATGCCGGAGCAAGATTAGTCTTGTTCATTATCAGATTGATGCAAACTCAAGGACTTTATGATAGAATAGATGAAATAAAAGATACACCGGAGGAAAGAGCAATAGAAGAAAATATATCCGGAGGAAAGCAAGAGGCTATGGAACAGGCTTTTCTAAATGCAGTTGGCGGAGATAGTCAATATACTGGTGCTACTATATCCGAAGATGAACTACAACAATCAATAGAAGAGTATGAGGAAATAGTAGGTGAAGGCTCATATACTGAGTTTATGGATAAGGCTAAATTTATTCCTGCTAAAGCAGACCCTCTTTTGGTTTGGGAAAACAGTAGAAACATAAAACTAGTAGCGATTATAGAAAAACACTATCAAATCTTGAAAGGATATTTGGAGGGGGCATTGGCTCAAGATGACTTAACAATAAATGTTAGAAGGGACTTCGAAGATTTATTAGATGGAATAGAGGACACTTTAACAGTTGAAGGCATAGAAGAAAATCCGGATGGAACAAACTCTACATTTCCTTTTGCTTTGCCTCTATCAGTATTAGCAGACAAGGCATTTTACACAAGTTATGGAAGTAGAGACTTTGTTGAAAAAGAAGGATTTTACCCTCTAAGAACTAGTGATGGCGGAGAGAGAATTAAAGTAGATTACTCTAGAAAAATAGATTATGACAATATTAATTTCATTAAAGATTTCTTTAATGACTTGTCTACTTTAGTTTTAGTTAGCGACCCAAAAGCGTTCCCTCAAGGTGCTAGAGAGGCGGTTGCTGTTAGAGGAACAAAAGGACAAGACAAAACTATGGTTGATTTTAAAGATACAACAGCAGGTTCGGCAATACAGTCTTATGCAAAAGACACTTCCTTTAGACCTTCTTTACCCGAACTAGATACCACTTTCAAAGAAGGTCAAGCCAAAGAAGTCCTTAAGAGATTTTTCAAGGCGGCTGAAGAATACTACTACGAACCTATGGGTAGTGGTATGTTACCCGTTTCAGTTCCTTCCTTCTACAATGCTGTGGGAGGGAAAGTAGTAAAGGAAATAAATAAAATCTTAGGAAATAAAACAGGTATAGCCAGCCCATTTTTTACAGGAACTAGCAGATATCAAGAAATAAGCCCAGAAGATTTCCAAAACATAATAACTTTCTTGAGAGAGTTTCAAGATGTAAATACTAGAGTTGATAGAATTCTAATTAATAAGGGAATTAGAGCATCAGATTCCCTTAAGAAATTTGGAGTTAATGAAAGTGATAGTTTAGGATTTGTCTCACTGTTGTTATATATTGTCATGGATGAAACACAAGACTTTTCTTTGCAGAATAGAAAGTTAAAAACCAAGACAATATTAGAAAGAGCAAGCGATACAAGGACAGGTTCATCTGCATTTAAGTTAGACTTCCTTAATACTTTAGAAGAGAAACAAAGCCTCTTTGCCGGAGGAACTAAGGAAGAAAGTGATTTAAGAAATAAATACTTTGAATTAATGGAACTGATAAGAGATAGCGTCAAAGAAGATTCTCCTGTAACTATCGGTAAAATGATTAATAAGAAACTACTAAGAGCGCATGACACAATAAGAAAGTCTCTAGGAAAGGAAACTGCTTATGGGTTTTTACCATTAACTTATGATAATATTGATTTGGTAATAGATAAAATGCACAAAGAGGAAAACTTAGATTTGAGTCACATGGAAGTCGAAAACATTGTCAAGTCAATTGATTCTCATGATTCTATAGGTAGAGATTATGGCATAACTGCCGACCATGTATATTTAATTAAGGCTAGGTTTAGACAAAGGGTTTGGTAGGGATAATTATGCCGAGAGTTTTGGATGAGATTTTTTCTTTCGAGGAAATGAAAGAAAGATGGAGTAGTGATAATCCAAATGAACCTTATGTTAGAGCAGGTTCACCACCTCCCTTTTACGATTTAAACAAATGGATTATTAGAGTTGATGATAATGACAAGACTATTTCCACTACTGGTTGGACGGAGCATCCCGATTATGTAATAGTTGGAGGAACTCAATCTATTGAAGGTTCTCCTAGAGGCCACATGACCGACCTAGTTCCTTATCGTGCTAGCGTTATTCCAAATAAGCCCCTACTTGCTGTATTTATCAATGCACCAAGTTGGATAGCGGCTAACGAAAAAACAGGTTGGCAGATAACAAATATAGAACCAAGTCTGTTAAATTCCATTCCTAAAAATATAATTAAAAAGATATCGGATTATGCTGAGGAAAAAGGGAGGGTTTGGGGAATTAAACCTGCTGATAAGATAGAAAAATCTTGGCATTTAATTTTAAAGAGGTATTAATTTGGATATAGAGGCGTTAAACTTTGAACACCAAATGGATATGGAGTTATCTAAAAACTCATTTCCATACTTCTTTCAAAATGTATTAGGTTGGGAGTTTGCTAAACACCAAGAAGAATGGTTAGAACTTATGAATGATACTCAAAGAACAGTTATCATTTGTTCAAGAGGTCACGGTAAATCAGTATTTATGCACGCTTGGGTAGTATGGAATTTAGTATTTCAAGAACCACCATATCAAATGCTATACATTTCATCTAACCAAAAACAGACTATGGTTCACATGAGAGACATAGATAAACTATTTAACAATCCTCTCCTCAAAAAATTTAAACCCCCTAGAGGTTGGGCGATAGGAAATATTACATTAACTAATGGTAATCAAATTTTAGAGCGTTCTGTTGGTTCACAAATTCGTGGACTTCACCCTCAAGAGATTATTATTGACGACCCTTTGAAAGAATTTAGTATAAGTGGTATTCAAAAAGTTACAGATTGGTTTTATGGTGACATGATACCAACGCTTCATCATTCAGCATCACTAAGAGTTATTGGAACTCCATTTAGTTATACAGATATTTATGCACAACTTTCTGAAAACCCCGCATATACTCTTAGAACATATCCATGTCTTAACGCTCTTAATGAACCACTATGGCCTAACAGGTGGGACTATGATTCACTTATGGCTAGAAAGGCAGAAGTTGGAACATTAATGTTCACAAGAGAATATATGTGTGTTCCAATATCTACTGGAACTTCTTTGTTTAATCCTGAATATTTAGAGGCGGCTAAAAGTAATAGTTTAGTTTTGAAACCTATGAAGAGAGAAGGCTACAAATATTTTGTTGGAATTGACCCTGCTATCTCTACCGATGGGGACTACAATGTAATCACAGTAATAGAAATGGATGAAGATGAAAACAAATCAATCGTCTATGTAGATAGGGCAAAAAATGTAGAGTTTAGAGAAAATATACAGAAAGTGAAACTAATTAACCAAGTATTTAGGCCGGAGGTAATTTTATTTGAGACGAACACTTTTGCTAAATCATTTACCCAAGAGTTACGGCAGGTTGCTGATTTAAACTTATATGATTTTAATACTACTAGAAAAAAGAAACAGGAGATAATTCTCAATCTACAAATGAGTCTGGAAAATAAAAAAATGAACTTTCCTTATGGTAACGAAGAAAGTCGTAGAGTTACTTCTACATTAATAGAAGAGTTGTCTATGTTTGCTATTACTGAAAGAGGTAAGTTTGAAGGGGTTGGCGCACATGATGATATGGTTATGAGTTTGGCTTTAGCAAATGCCGCCACTTACCAAATTTCAGATAAATTCATACTCTTAGACAACATGGGGCTATTCGATGACCCTAAGCCAACACGGAATAATACAGGGTTATTGGGGTTAAATTTTTGAGGTGTTTATATGAGTCTAACTGTAGAAGAAGCAGGAGAAGCAGAAGAACAGTTTAGAAGAATCAAAGAGTTAGCAAGACAAGAAGGAGAAATACTAGATAACTTACCCGAAAGTATAGAAGTCAAGAAATTATTAGTAAAAGATTATGTTATGTCAGAGGTAGATGAATTAAAGTTAATTTCTAAAACCTATTCCGTTAATGCAAGTGAAGCAAAAAAAATGCTAGATATATTTCCTAAAGAGTATATTATTCATGACCAATCCATTCCCGAACTAGTTAAAAAAATGAGAAATAATAGAAGAGAACTAAAGGGAACTCTAAGAGAAAATATGTCTAAGGCTATTGATGTTGTAATAGAAGGATATAGTGAACATTTAGAGAAGTCAATCGACAGTATCTTTTGGCTTTCTCCTTACAAAACACCATTCAAGCAGATGAGATTTACAGAAAAAGATTTATCTAAATTACATAAAATGAAAGATATAGAAACTAGAAGAAAGGTTGTAGACTCATTATGTAAATACTGGGAGGCTGAAATAGATAGAAAGGACATGGCTTATTGTAAAGAGTATAGCGTATTATCTAAAGAAATGTCCCAAGCGAAGAAAGATTTTAGAGAGTGTTTGAAGACAGTAAAAATTCAAACTCTAAACAAAAGTAAGAAAGAAAGACAACTAGAATTTATTGAAAATACTATAACAAAGCATCAAGGAATTACTGCTAAAGGAATACATGAGAAGATGCCTGTTGATATGTTTAATTTGACTAATCCAAATATTATTTCTAAGTCTATAAAAAAATTAGATGTTGCTTCTCATAATGGTTCTTACTACAAAGTCCCATCTCTTATCAAAAAGAATATTTGGGCTTATACTGCCGCATTTATTGACTCGGATGGTTATATCACCTTAGATAGAAATATGAATCCTAGAGTTGGGCTAGTTGCTACTGGCGAAAGAGGAAAGGTATTCATGAAAGAAATGCACAAGTCAATAGGATTTGGTCGTATGCACTTAGACCAAAAATCACCACAAGATACTAGATTAATCAATCGTTTGAATTTTTATTCTCAAGCAGATGTTAGCGAACTTCTAACCAAATGTCTGCCTCACTTTAGATTAAAGAAAGGTAATGCAGAACTTTTGTTAGAGTTAATCCGAATGAAAAAATCTTACAAGAAGGCTGATTGGTATAAGAGCCGTTGTGATGAAATTTTCAAACTAATGAAGTGGGAGAACCACAAAGACCATGTAGGCTTTGATTGGTTAAAGGAAGGAATATACTTGGATGATATACAGAAATACAAAGACAATTGTAAAATGTCAGTAATGGATGAATTAGAAAATGTAGGAGGAATACTGGCTTGAATACTAAAGAGTGGGTAATTAAGAAGCAGAAACTTGATTTCAAATACTGCGGTAGATGTTATATGACAAGAGATGTTCACCCATTTGGTTTTTGTAGAAGATGTTGGGAACAAGCAGATAAGCCAAAGGTGATGAAAAAATGAGATGGCAAGATATACTGAAAAGTAGGTTCGGTAGGGTCAGAACTCTTGTAGAAGAGATTAAACCTTTTTTTGTGCAGAACTTTAGAGGCATGGTCACAAAAACTTCAAACGAGTTAAAAAAAGTAAAAAAACAAATTAAAGAAATAAAAGACAATGTTAAGCAAAATAATTTAGGAGAAATAGATTTATACTATAATAAAATTGTAATCTTCCAAACTAAAGAAGATTATGAAAATTCTAAAAAAGAAAATTATTATCATGATAATTACAGTTACTCCGATACAGATATTAAATATAACGCTAAAAGAAATAGAAAATTAGAACGGCAACTTAGAAAATTAATTGACAAAGAAAATAACTTATCTAGAAGATTAAATACATATAAGTCTGTTGATATAAAATTAGAAACATTCAATGACCCTATGCTCTTAACGGATTATGCTGATAGTAAATACGGTATTGATTTAACTCACCCCGAAACACTAAAACTATTTATGGAAACTATGAGATTACAGGGTTTAGAACCCATCGAGGGTGCAGTTAAATTAGCAGGTAGTGTGGGGCAAAAAACAGATGAAAGAAAAATTGACCTCAATATGCTTAAAGAAACCGTAAACATGCTAGTTAATATGAATAAAGAAATTCCATTGAAGGAAGATGTTGCGGAAGAGATGGGAATAAATATCAATCAAAACTGGGATTATAGAGCAGATGAGGCATATAAACAAGCAATACAACTGTTAAGACAAAGAGGCAAGATATAATTAAAGGTGATAAAAAATGACTTGGCAAGAAATATTGAAAAGAAAATCCGGTAGAAGAGGTAAGAAAGCCCGTAAGAAAAGAAAGAAGGCTAAATCACCATATGCGAATCCTAAATTAAGAGCAAGGGTTGTTCAAGCGGCTAAAAATAAAGTGTTCGGAGACGGAAAAGGCGGAAACGCTAAAGGTGCTTGGTCGGGAAGAAAGGCTCAATGGGCGGCAAGAGAATATAAGAAGCGTGGTGGAAGATACAGATGAAGTGGCGTAGTGTTCTTAAAGCCAAAACAAAGGCTCAACGAGATTTAACTCAATGGACTAGAGAAGATTGGGGAACTCAAACAGAACATAGAGCCAAAGAAAAAGGCAAAACACCAAAGAAAGAAAAAACAAGAGGGCGTTATATGCCGAGAGCAACTTACAAAAGAACCTCAAAAGGAACATTAGATTACCAAGATAGAAAGAAAAGAAAAAGCGTAAAGACAGGTAAAACAACAGCACCAACAGGAAAGAAGTTTAGCCAAAAGTGATTATTATGCCTATCACTAAAAAGAAGGATGGCTATTATTGGGGTTCTAGAGGGCCATTTAAAACAAGAAAGAAAGCGGTTCAAGTCGCTCAAGCGGCTTATGCTAGCGGTTATGTAAAAAAGAGTTGGAAAGATATTCTTAAGAAAGACCCAAAAAAAGGAACAGGTAAAAAACCAAAAGGCAGTAAAAGGAGGTTGTTTGTGGATGAAAACCCAAAAGATACTGTTCCTGTTAAATTTAGAACAGCACAAGATGTAAGAGAAACCTTCTCAAGTTCTGCATTCAAAGATAAACCCCACAAAAGACAATCGCAAATAATTAATTTAGTAGAGCAAAGAGCGAG
>TARA_R100000231_G_scaffold45307_7_pt1 | contig 10503 bp, 5 predicted proteins | sample TARA_R100000231 | Tara Oceans TARA_R100000231 (sample SAMEA2620565) | marine metagenome | biome: marine biome (ENVO:00000447); feature: surface water layer (ENVO:00002042); material: "saline water (ENVO:00002010), including plankton (ENVO:xxxxxxxx)" | depth 5 m | reverse complement strand
TGTTTGACCTTATGACTCGTGCCGACATGAGCCGATATGGTGCGGCCAAGTCAATGAACGGCAAGGAATACTCCGAAGGCGGTGTCAACCTCGTCGCCCAAGCCGATGACTTCTGCGGCCTTCTGCTCTACGCCGCATACGGTGACAACGCCTCCGCCAACTCCTCCTCTTACACCGAAGTCGGGAACACGCACACTTGGACGGAAGCGGCTGACCACATTCTACCTTCTTTCACCATTGAGGTGGGTCGTGAAGACAAAGAGCACACCTACACTGGTATGTGTCTGTCCCGCCTGTCCATTAGCGGAACGGTCGGAGAGTACGCTATGATGTCCGCTGACTTCAACGGCAGGGCTGAGTCAGCCACCGCCTCCCTCACCGCCTCACCGACCTTCTCCGGTGCATCCAGCGACGGTTTCCACTTCGCTGACGGCCAAATCTTGTTCTCCCTTGACGGAGCCGCAACCAACACGGCAAGCGCACTTATCAAGAGCATTTCGTTTGAAGTGAACACCAACTTGAACACTGATGACGCTTGTTCAATCGGCTCTTTGACCTACTCCCGACAACCCGAACCACAAATGCGTGAAATCACTGGAACGGTTGAGTTCTCTCGCCCTGTGATAGCCGCTAACACTGCTACCGACGAACCGTCCTACGACCAAATGATAGCGGCAGAAGGATTGCTTTACGATGGCGACACCGACCAACCAGCAATCAGGCTGAAATTCACAAACAATGGGTCGGGAATACTACAATTTGACATCCACAAGTGCCGATGGGATTCACCAAGCCTCAATGTTTCGGGCCGAGACTCGTCCACTATGACCTGCAACTTCACCGCTCTTGTTGATACTGGCACGAACATTATGTCCCGAGCCTCAATCACAACTGATGCCACTACTGCCGGACGATACTCAAAGGTCTGAGGTGGTTTGAGTGGCATCACCAATCCAAGTCCCGGCAAATGTTGATGTTATCACACTTGTCAGCGACATGGCGTCGGTCGGTGCGGCTATCCAAGCCCAACTTAGAAGCCAAAGTGCGAATGATGCTGTTATTTCCATCAACATTGTTAGACAAGACAACGGCAACGGCTGTGTCGCTATCATAACATTGGAGCATGCCCCTTGAGGTGATTGAATGAAGAGAATGAAATCAACCAAGCCATCCCGACGAGGCGTTCGCCTGTCCGAACTATCCACCCCGACCGAAGAGGTCGTTGAAGAACCAGTTGCGGAGCCAGTAGTAGAGGCTCCAAAACCAAAGGCAAGCAAGCCAAAGAAAAGCAAAGCAAAGAAGAGTGTGAAGAAGAATGCCAGTTCTAAAAAAGGAATTTGAAGTAGGAAGCAAGAAAATTTGGGTTCGCCAAGCGTCCGGTATGGAACGCTTGCGGTTTGAAACCATCTTAGCCAAAACATTCAGAAAATTCAAACACTTCGGGTTTGACCAGTCTGCTTGGACTGACGAACAACAAGAAGAGTTCATGGTCGCATTGGAAAACATGGGAGGTGGGATGGAAGACCAAATTCTGTCCCTCGTCCCCCCTTGTATTTTGGAAGACGGATTTAGCGTGGACTTGCTGGACAGGGACGAACTCATGGAAATCTTTGAATTTGTCCGGGGCGATGACCCCGAAGGCGCAGTCCCTTTGGACTCGTGAGCAAAGTAGCACCCGCACTTTGTTCCTCCTACAAGGGTGTTATGCCAAGCGACCTGCTGGAAAGGTACACTTGTGAGGGAGGAATGTTGCGGTTGGACTATGACCTTGCTACGCTCAATGAGATTCACGACCAAATCAAGGAGTCCAGACCGGACTCCAAGAGCGGTGCGTCAATGGAAGCACGGCGAAAGCAACGCAGGGCCAAGCGGTCTGCTGATATGCAAGATTCTGAAATAGTGCAATTCTTAAGGGACAACTCATTCATAGACGAAGCGAAGGGAGCGTGATAGCGTGACACGAATCGGTGCATCACAAGCGTTCTTTAACATCGTTGCTCAATTCAACGCTGAGAAGTTGATTAAAGATACCCGGTCCCTTAACACGGTGATGAAGGCCGTGTCACTGGACACTTTTGAGGCCATCCTAAAGCCGATTGACGACATGCTGTTGAGCATTGATAAGGCGGTTGAATCTGTCAAGGGTTTCGGTAAAGAGTTGGGTAACGCTACTGTTGAATTTGAAAAATTCTACGGTGAAGCAGGAGACTTGGATTCGGTAAAGGACGACCTTATCGGCGTCGGTGAATCATACGCTTTCGTGGGGACTGAGGCTCTCGCCGCCGGTTCTCGTGCCGCACAGGTCGCTAACCTCATTGGGCGGCAGAATGTAAAGTTGCTCGTTGAGCAAGCCGCCATCCTCGCTGAGATTTCCGACTTGACACTTGAGGAGGCACAGCGTGGTATCATTCAGTTGAACCAGCAGGCCGGCATCCTGTACGGAGACATGACGAGACAACAAATCATGTCCCTGTCCGCTCGTGAGCAAGAAATCGTCCTCACCGAGAACGCCGCCAAATCGCTGGATGTACTGAACACAGTGGCTAACCGTTCGGTTGCACTTGAAGGCGACTTGGTCAAGACAATGACCAACTTCGCCTCGGGTGCTAAGTTGGCCGGTGACTCTTTTGAGTTCATGGCCGCCGCTTCCGCAACCCTACTGGAAGCAGGTGAAGAACAGGGTACGGCTGGTCGTGCCCTGCGTATGATGTACGCCCGCCTTGGTGGGGACATAAACGGCGCTCGCACCAAGGTTGAGCAGTTGGGCTTTTCATTCACTGACCAAAATGGGCAGATGAAGTCTATGCAGGGCATCCTCCAAGAGTTGCATGACAAAGGCTGGGGGCAACTCAACCCGGCGATGAAGCAGAACATCGCACAGACCATCGCTGGCAACCGCCACTATGTCCGTTTCATTAAGTTGATGGAGAACTTTGAGCGTGTCACTCAGTTGGCCGCAGACGCAGAATTGCGTTTGGACTCGGCCGCTGGTCAGGCGGAAAAGGCACTTAGTTCCAATGTTCGTCAACTTGAAAAAATGGAGGCAAAGGTGCAAAATCTACAAGCGGCCATCGGTGAAGGCTTGACGCCTTTTATGATTGGCCAAACAGAAGTTCAAGCCGAGTTCTTGGAAACCACCGAAATGCTGACTGATGGGCTCGGCGAAGCAGGCAAATTCATAGGGCGCATGATGGGTGTTTTCAAAGTGACTCAGGGCTTTGTCAAATTCGGTATTGCTTTGCAGTCCATCAGTATAGGTGCTGAAATGTTTGCATCCGTTCAGCGTAGCCTTCAAGGTGTTGAAATCGCCGTGTCAAATCTACACAGCAAGCAGGCGGCGTTCAAAGGGTTCAATGTTTCAATGACCCAAGATGAAAAAGACATACTGCAAGGAAGCCTTCACATACAGCAGACCATCAACAGGCTCAACAAAGAAATAAATTTGAACAAGGCCGAAATGGTTCAATTTGAAACGGCTATCAACAGCGTGGCCAAAGAGAGGCTTGCGACTGAGGAGCAAATTAGCGAAAGATTTGAGAGAATGCGAGCACTACAAGATGAAATAAACGCTCGTAAGAGAATGGAGGCGGACTTGGCAAAAGCAGATGGTAGCCTATACTCCCGAAGAAAAATTCGCATTGATTACGAATTGAAGACTGGTAAAGAATTGCTTGATGTTCAGAAGTCCATTTATCAAGAAAAAGCAGGCTCGGAGGACGCTTTCATGCGGCAAATGCTTGCTGATTTTGAAGTGTTTGGGAATTTCAACGCAGAGGAAAAACAAGCCTTGAGGGATAGGAATGAAAGGTTGCGAGAACAACATAGCATCCTACAAGCAATCAACGCTGAAAACAACGCACGAAGAGTGTTGCGAAGACCCGAACTTGGCGCTGGTAGGACTGACAGGCAGGGTCAGTTGGCCTTGAGTAAGGAAGAACTCTCAGTACTGAAAGAAACCATTGACGGCGAAATGGCAAAAACAAACGCCATGCTCGCTCGTAAAACATTAACGCAAGAACAAAGGGACTTCTTCAAAGCACAAAAAGCAGAGATAGACCAACTGACCAAAGGTATAGATTTCAATACCGGCGCTGTTGAATTGAATGACGCTGGGTTTAGAGGTCTAATGCGTACAATAAAACAGGTGGCGGGTGAATTTTTCCAAACGGAGAGAGCCTTGAGAACCGTTGACGCCGCAGAAAAAGACAACTTCGCAACAAAAAATAGGTTGAAAGAAATCACTCGTGAACTCGGAGTCTTGAATAGGGCTCAGAAAGGCGACCTGCAAGCCCTAAACGAACTGAAAAGTGTAGAATTTACAAACAATGAAAAAATGCTTCCGATTCTGCAACGCATAAGAGAGTTGGATGGCGATGTGCTGGCCCAAAAGAAAGAAATGGCTAAGGCCATTGACCTACTCACGGCGGATAACAACGAACTGACGGAGTCAATGAAAAGGCAAGCGGCCGAGCAATACCGAACAACAGAGCAGTTCAAAACGGACGAAAGAAGGGCTCGTGCGGCGCAAAAATCATTTATGATAGGAACCTCCAACCTTTTGGGTATGATAGGTTCAGCGTTTGGCGATAAGACAATCGGAGGTTTCCGTTTGGCTACTCTTTCAATGGGTATGTTTGCACAGCAAGTTATCACTGCCGGAGCCGGGGCGTTCGCCTCTGCTAAGAAATTGATTCAATTACAGTACAACATTTACAGAGTGCAGTTGGCGGCCTCTGGTGCAAGCGCAGGCATGACCAAATTCAATGCCGCCCTTATGACAACAGCCCGAGTCTTGGGGCCACTTGTTGCCATGGGCGGATTTTTGCATGTCCTACAAAAGAGAGGCGAAGCAAATCAAAAAGTGATGGACGAGTTGAGCGAAAGCACCATGGAATTTGAAAGTGTTTTGAGTAGAATGGACGGCTCAACGAAATTATTCGGCGATGATGCGCTCGCTAAAACACTTGGCATATCCAACTATGAAATGCACGAGTTGGCCAACAACAGCGAGTTGACAGAAGACCTGATGCACCAAATCAGCAACCACGGAAAGTCACTCAGTGGAGAACTACAAAAGAGCGTGGCAGAATCATTGAATCTATTGCAGGTGCTAAATGCCATGCAGACTGATGCGCCGCTTCTTGACGAATCAAGGTTCTTTGAACTTGAAAAGTTGGCAAAGGACGCACAAACAGGGTTCATGGGTACTAACCTCATAGGGACAAGTCTGAGAACTACTGCTAAGGACAGAAAGGTCATTCGTGATTTCTATGAAAGGGCCGGCGCTGAAATGCGAGGAAATGAAAGTATTTTGGGGATGTTGACTGGACAAAAACGAGGTGAGTTCTTAGGCGTAAATGACGCAAGCCTGATTTCAGGATTTGTCGGTGATTTGGTAAAGGTCATGCAAGAAGGGTATAAGTTCTCAGCAGAAGAACTTGCACCGTTCGCTGAGGTTCTCGGAGAAGACCTTTTCGCCATCATAAAGCAAATGAACGCTCTTGTCAATACTACCTTTGATACAGAACTCGCCTTCAACAGATTGGAGAAGGATATTGAAGTCACGGCGGCCGGCATAGGTGAGGCCGCCAATGAAATTCAAAACCTCTCAAACGAAATGCAGGGTTTTGGCAACGCTCGTGAAGAGTTGTTCTTTGGGGGTCAGTTCGGGAATGTCACAGGCTCTCTGTACAAACAAGTGGTAACGCAAGGTGTTGGTACGCTGTTCCATAAGAACGAAATCATTATGAGCAACAACTTCCACGGATTCTTCAACGAGCAGGCGGCGGCTGACCGCATTATAGCAATTTTAGACCAGTACATAGAAACCAGAATGGCGTGATGATAGCCTATGAGAACAGTGGAGAGAAGATTTACATTTTGGATGGCAGGCTACTACGACGACTTCCTCGGAGCAGTAGCACTGCCCGACGACCTCAACGAGCCGTCCATTGACTACAAATCACACAAAACACACGCAGGTAACGCCATCACTGGCTTCGCTCCTCTCAACCCTCGCTACGCTCATGCCTTCGTAGAGAGAGAAGACGGAGCAAGCGGCAGATTCAACAACGCCGCACTCACTGGTGGAGCACAGTACAAGGTCAACGCTGGCATCCACGAATGGCTCGGCTTTGACGCCAACCGTCGTGCCGCCGGAACCTATGTCGGCAAGGCACAGTTGCAGTTCCCTGACTCTATCACCAACGCTAACCGGCAGAAGTACGACGCAGGGGCAGACTACGGCACCATCCCCGTAGAAGGCTTCTTGATGTTCTGCAACGGCTATGACACCACCTCACGATATTTTGCCGCCATAGGGACAGATGACTCAACTTTTGGTAGGGATGCCGCAGATGCTCCCGACAACAAAGCAGGTAGTACTCTTACAAACGACGCAGGGTTGCCTGCAAATCAAAGCGCCCCTACAAAGAGCGTGCGAACTCATGTAGCCGGAGTCTATACGGGAGAAGTCGTTGAGGCATCAAACATAAACAACGGACTGCCCGAAGCACACATCTACCCCATCAAGTCCCCATCCGGCGGCAACTTCTTGGTCAACGAAATTTATACTACATCGTCATCATACGACCCGGTGTTAGCCTACGACGGTACTCTTAACAGTAAGGGTACTGGCGACACCTTCACTATCCGCCTGCACGCCTGTGCAGTTGATACCTCAAGCGCCCGAATCAAGTTGAGAATCGGATGTGAAGGTACAGCCATGACCAGCGCCTCAAGCGGCGAGACTGGGTACACAACAGCGGCCATTGAGTTGGAAATCACCCCTGACGCCTATAATGAGGTCGCCAACTTCACATCCTACTCAGAACCAACGCTAACATCAGTGTGGGATGACTACGACTTCATCATTGACTACGACAACTACCGCTACGACCTGTACAAAAATGGTGTAGCGGTGTCAACAAACACGCCGATGAGCAACAAAGCCGACGGAAACCCGTTTGAACCGAGCGAAATGTACGGTTGGGCCGTTGATGCTAAAAATTGCTCTAAGAAGGCCGCCCTGCTCATTGACCGTGTCGGGCTGGTTAGACCCCTCAACGACCATCCGGCGGGCACAGAGATGCCCCCAGCCGTCTCTATGAAGTGGAATGCCGGCGTCAACTCATCGTCCTCAATGAATCTGACCATAATTGACGACGATTCCACCTTGAAGTTGCTCTCCTTTTTCAATGAGTCGTCTTATTCAGACTGGTCGCTGTTGATGTTCCGTGACACCATTGACCGCCCACTTTGGAGAGGCTTCGTGACTGCCTTGAGTTATGGGCAGGTAGCCAGCGAGCGAACTCCTACAATCACCCTGACGGCTCAAGACTCGTTCAAAAATCTCAACCACCAAATACCAGTGTGGGAGTTGGGTTCTGGTGGCGATGCAACCAGTACTACATCCGTTGCGTACAACCGTAGCGAAGCGCAGAACAACCTCAACATTTACTTTTTCGGTGCATCCCGACTTATCACAGCAAACAAGACGCTGGGCTTTAACGAGGTTGATGACGGCAGTGGTGTTTTCGTCAAACACTTGGACTCACGCCTTCGCAACCGTACTGCTCATCCGATTCAAATGTACCTTGGTGAGGACGATAACGGCCCCAACGACGCTTACCAAGACTGGGATGACGCCATCACCGCCGGTCACGCTACCAGCGCCGCCGCCAGTCGGTCCATTCATGGCAGATGGATGGAAGACATCAAAGCGTCTCAATGGTTCAAGCACACCTTCGGTCGCATTGAGGAAGACCCAGTGCTTACAACCACACTCAACGCTGATTTCACCAAGGGTGCCACAAGCATGACCCTTACGAATACCGTCACAATAACGAACGGTAGTATTGAAATTATTGATGACGAAGGCCGTATTGACAGCGGGGTTGTGACATCGTCATCTAACGCTGTGAACGCCGCTATCAATGCGATTTCTTGGAAGTACGGCAGAGACGCAATTCCGCTATCACCTCCCCTTTACGCTCATTTTTACGAGTTGGTTATCTACATCACACAGACTACTCTAACCTACGCTCAACTTCATAGGCAACCTATCGTGATTGACACTGTGACAGATTTCACGGAAGCAAACGGCGAATGGGAAGGCTACATTGATTCTTCGGACTCAACAAGGAGTATCGGAGGCGTGACTTGTTGGAAGGTGTACTTGCGTAAGAGAGGTCAAGGTGTCGCTCATACCAGCAGTGCGAACGGATTTCAATTCAACTATCATTTCGGTCGGACGACACGACCGGACGAAGGACCGGCCTCGTTGACTCAGTATGTGCCCAGTCTCCTTGGTGCCCTCATCAACAAAGCAGGTAAGGAGGTACAAAGGTCAAGGTCAGTCAACGCCATGCTTCGTGCAGGTGTCACGACCCTTACGCTACCAGCCACCAACTTTTTCCAACGCAACCACACTGCTGGCTCTACTGTCAAGGTGCGAACCCTGTCAGATGATTTCAAGCACATTTGGGTGCTGTGGGCTGACATGCGAAACGACGGCGACGCCGACGCTGACGCAGGGCTACGACGCAACGAGTTCGGCCTCATGTCCCCAGTGGCAAGCAACTACTCCTTGTCGCTTGTTTTCGCAGACGAGGATGTGGACAACGATAACACACGCCGTGAGTTCGTGGACTTGGCTATCGGACAGGATGTTGACCTGTGGTCAATGGACGCTATGGCTGACCCAATCACCGGCGACAAGTGGTCCGCTGTTAGCGGGGGCTCAAACAGCGAAAGCGACAGCAAGTATCACGATTGGTGGAAGAAAGCCGGCTCATTTGTCATCATTGACACTTCCAAATTCTTCAACCTAAACACCTACACGAACGGCGGTAGAACTGGGCAAATCGCTGGCGGTCGTAAGGAAATAGGCGACTACCTCGTGGAGACTGAGGGATTCCCAGTTCTTATTGACAACTACTGGGTAGAGGCTCCCGCCACGCCACTGAATCTTGACGATTCAGCCTCTTGGAATGCCAACTATAAGTACCTATTGTCCAGTCCTACTACACTGGCTGAGTCAGTTGAAATCGGAGACTCTGTTATTCAACTCAACGAGAGCGTGATACCCGAAAGCATTACCCAGTCCTCTCCCGACGGTGGCTTTTTCCAAATACGCTCGGAAGAAAAGAAGCAAGTGTACCATGGTTTCATTGAGCGCAAGTGGGGCAGTACCGGCGCTGTGACCATCCCTGCCAATCCGAACGGGTCTGGCTTAGTAGTGCTTGATGTGGGGACTACTGATGCCGTAAAGTTCCGTGCAGGTCACTCAATCACAATCAGCGGCAGTACGACGACGCCAACGATTGACGGCACCTATGAGATTGAGTCGGAGGATTCAGGAACGGGCGACCTGACCATCCAAATAGACCCGTCAGTGACGATTGCGTCGGGTGCTGTCACGGTGACTGCCCCCAACACCTATGTGCTACGAAACCTCGTGTTCGTGGGTGAGGAAATATCCGGCACGACAGAAAGCGGTAAATGGGACGGGACTGCTTACGGAGGCAACAACTCGGCCGCCGCACTTGCCGCTGTCGGCGCTTTAGGCACCTCAAAGGTTGCTTTGACCCTCAGCGACGACAACAACAACGGTTTCAAAGATTTGACCTTCTACTGGACACTGTCAAATGTGTTCCCCATGCGCTTGATGATGCAACTTAACGGCTTTGTTGAGAACCCTGCAACGATGACTTTCAACGAGCATGACAAGTTCCGTGTCACATGGATGGATTCGTTAACACGCAACTGGATGCAACAGAGTGCGCTTTACGGCGTCCCCAACTTTGCCAGCATTCCAATCACCAAGGACATGAACACCTCTCAAGAGCCTACTGGGACGCTTGGTAAAAGCGGCTACATTCTCAGCACCGGGGCAACTTCGGGCGGCAAAGTCCTCATCAACAACCACGATGGGACAGGTAGCGTCTCTCCGCACGGCTTGGTTGACGGCGATGTTATCACCATCATGGAGAATGCACAACTGGCGGGTGACGCTGACCTAAAAAACCGTCAAGACTACACAATATCGGATGTCACTACGACCTCCTTCAAGGTCACGGCGGCCGGTAAAAGTTCAACCAGTCAAGATGGCATTTGGCGTAAGACTGGCGAGCAAGACACTTTCGGGTCGGTCAACGACGCCCGCTCATCCACGATTCAGTCCATTTTTACCACTACCCAGTCCACCGCAGGTCTAAGTGATGAATACGCCGTACGCACGCCGTTTTCGTGGCTGATGGGGCGAGACGGCAAGCCGTCATTCCGACCCGCTTACAGTAGCGGATTCGTATTCAATCGCAATAACTTGGTCGTGTCGTCTCTCAACAGCGAAAGCGGGGGCCAAGTCTCCAATGTTCGTGTCTTTTACAACGGAGGCGTCAACTTCGTGGACTTCCCGTCTGCGAGCCTTGGTTCTCGGCCACGCTGGAACATCATTCACATGGATGAGGTCAGCAGTGCCGCAGAAGCACTCAAGGTTGCCAA
>TARA_R100000231_G_scaffold991_1_pt1 | contig 10637 bp, 5 predicted proteins | sample TARA_R100000231 | Tara Oceans TARA_R100000231 (sample SAMEA2620565) | marine metagenome | biome: marine biome (ENVO:00000447); feature: surface water layer (ENVO:00002042); material: "saline water (ENVO:00002010), including plankton (ENVO:xxxxxxxx)" | depth 5 m | reverse complement strand
TACTGTACCTTCAAAGGTTTTGAAGACGTTACTACGTAGGAAAAATAATGGCAAAAAAAGAAAAGAAGAAAAGAAATAAAAAGTACAGATATACTACTGGTGGACGTGTAGACATGCGTACAGGTGGTCGTGTACAGGCTCAAGAAGGTGGTCAAATGACTCCTCAAGAAAGAGCTACACAAGCTGCTAAAAAAAGAGCAGGTGTCGAAGACACTGACATGACTGGTACAAATCAAGAAGAAAGAACACAAAATCTTAATACAAATACTGGAGTTGTACCACAAGAATCTACAATATCACCTAATGCCACTACAGGAGAAACACCTCCTCCTCCGGGAAAAACACCATTTAGTGATACAGCTCCCGGAGCAGTTTCTCAAGCTCAATTAGAAAGAGAACAACGTTTACAAGAAGCAGGAGCTAGAACAGGTGAAATTGCTAAAGGAGAAATACCTTTACCTCCAACAGCAGTAGCAACACCAACTCTAATAGAAACTCCAAGCACTGATGAGCTTTTAACGTTTACTGATGATTTAAAAATGACAGCACCAGCTACAGATGTTAAAGCTGATGAGGTTGCAGAAACTAGAACAAGAAAAATAGACCAAGCAGCAGCAGCTACAGAAGCTACGATTCCTGAAGAAGCTAAAATTACAGCAGCACAAATAGGAGCTGACGAACTTATACAAGTTCCTACAGATGCAATTGTAAAAACTGCTCAAGGAGAAGTATCTACAGATGTAACAGATGCTCTTGCTAAAGCTGCTGGAGTAGATAGAGTAGAACCAATAGAAGGAGCTACAGTAGAAATTATTCCGGGTGCTTTAACAGAAAGAGTTGTAGGGGTAATTAGTCCTGAAGCTAAAGCACAAGCTTCTGTAATTGGTGGTACTACTCTTGCAAAAGTTACAAGAGCTAAAAAACAATTACGTAATGCTGGTTTAAGTGAAGCTGATATTGCAGAGTTAGGGAATGACCCTGAAACTTTAGAAGCTAGACTTATGGAGTTTAGTGAAGCTGAAAGAGGTATCATTGAAGGATTACCTGAAGAAGCTTTAGTATCTAATCAGTTAGATAGTTTATTAAAAGGTATTGAAGAAGGTGAGATTCCTACATGGGCTAGACCTGCTCTCGCATCTGTTGAGCAAATGTTAGCTCAAAGAGGTATGTCAGCATCTACTGTAGGAAGAGATGCTTTGCTCAATGCTATTATAGGAGCTGCAATTCCTTTAGCTCAGTCAAATGCTCAAGCATTACAAGCTTCTGTATCACAACAGAAATCTATTGAAGCTCAACAAAATATAAGACAAGCTGAATTAAATCAGCAAGTGGCAATGCAAAACGCTAACCAAGTCTTTCAAATGGATATGGCTCAGTTTAATGCTGACCAACAAACAGCATTATCTAACAGTAAGTTTTTACAAACAGTAAGTATTACAGAAGCTAATTTTAATCAACAAGCTGCTGTTCAAAATGCTGCACTAGCTGCTCAAGCAAATATAGCAGAAGCAGACCAAAATACAAAGCTTGGTATTGAGAATGCTAGAGCTTTTTTACAAATGGACATGGCTAATCTAAACGCAGAACAACAGTCAAATGTTCTTGAAGCTCAATTAGAACAACAAAGAATGCTAAGTAATCAATCAGCAGAAAATGCAAGATTACAATTTAATGCTACAAGTTCAAATCAAGTAAATCAGTTTATGTCAAACTTGGCAACTAATGTTGCATTAAATAATGCTCAACGTTCTGATGCTATGAAACAGTTTAATACTGCTCAAAAGAACCAAGCATATGCACAACAGTTCCAAGCAGAGCTAGATGCTGAAAAATTTAATAGTCAGTTGGCTGCTCAAGTTGACCAATTTAATGCTCAACAGGCTTTTGCACGTGACCAGTTTAACATACAAAACAGAATGATTATTGAGCAGAGTAATGTTCAATGGAGAAGAGATATAACAAAAGCTGATACAGCTATACAAAATCAAATAAACATGCAGAATGCTCAAAATAGTTTTGCTATGACTCAAGCAGCACAAGCACAGCTTTGGCAAGAACTTAGAGATGAGTTTGATTATATATTTAAAGCATCAGAAAATGCTGAAAATAGAAAAACAAATATTGCAGTAGCTGGTATGCAAGGTGGCGAAGGTGCTGCATATAAAAGAGATTCTTGGATGAGCAATTTAGAATTAATGATAGACAAGCTTGGTGGTGGGTAAAAATTATGATTAAAAAAATATTTAGTAAAGTATTTAAAAAGTTTAAAAAGATTTTAAGACCTATTGGTAGGGAACTTAAAAAAGGCTTGAAAGGAGTAGGAAAGTTTTTTGGTAAACTTGGTCCTATTGGTACACTTGCATTAAGTTTAATGCTGCCCGGAATAGGCTCGGCACTTTCGTCATTTGGAGCTTGGGCAGGTGTAGGTGCAGGTGCAGCAGCTCCTTTTTCAGGAACTATTTTTGGACCACTAGGTAAAGTTATACAAGGTGTAGCTAAAGTTGGACAAGGAGTAGGAAAAGTTTACAATTCTGTATCAGGATTTGTAGGTGGAGTTGTTGATAAAATAACATTTGGTCAATCTACTAAGTTTTCTAATTGGGTTAGTAACAAACTAGATAAAACAAGACAAATGTTTGGCTTAGAAACTTCAATGAATGAAGCAGAGTTTTCTAAAGCTTTAAAAACAAACTCTGAACAACTTGAAAATATTAGTTCTGTTAGTGATAAAGCAACAAACCTAGATATAGGATATAAAGAGGCTGCAACCAAACAAGGACGTACTTTTAATGTTGAAACAGATAAACTTGAAGATATTGTAGGCAGAGAAAGTTTATTACGAGAGCCTACTTTAAGTGAAAAACTAAAAGGTGGTTTTGGTGATACAAAAAATATGTTGAACGAAGATTTATCAATAAATACAGATGCTCTAAATTTAGGAGATGGTAAAATTAAAGAACAAACTTTAGCTGAACTTTATCCTGATAGAAAAACTATTGAAGTTCCAATAGGCTATGAAAAAATAGATTCTGAAGTTTTAGGAGAGTTTAACAAAATTAAAATAGGTGGTAAAAAAGGATATACTACAACAAGTCCTGAATTGGGTACTGTAGAAGTTCCTGCTGTTGAAGCTAGAAATCAATTTGATTTTAAGAAATATAAAGTAGAAACAAAAACAGTTTTTGAAGACCAATTAACTCCTGAACAATTAGATGCAATTAATGTAGATGATACTAAATACTTTGCAGACTTTGAAAATGCTAGATTAAGTAAAGCAGAAACTTATTATAAAGGATTAACCGAGACTGAACAAGCAGACTTATTAAAAAATCCAAAAGGATTAGAAAGGGCTGTTGTTGGACAAGATATAGCTGCATTAGGTAAACCAGCAGCAGTTGTAGGTAGTATTTTATCACCTGATGAACCTGAACCAACAGGAAGTGGTGGAGGATATGTAGTACCATTACCAACAGATACTGATGTAAAAAATTACACAGATTCAGTTGCAGGTACATATGCTGCATTAGGATACAAAGGCGATAACAGTTTACAAGGCTATGCAATGTTTGGTGGTTATGGTAATACACCATTTAATTTTATGCAGCAATACAGTAGACCTGTACCACAGCCAATTATAACAACACCAATGCCATCAATAGGATAGATTATGGAAAAAATATCAGCAAATGAAGCAATAGCAAGAGGTGGTTTTGGAGCACCAGTTCCCGGACAGTCTTTAACTAACTCTCCATCACAAAAGTATCCTTGGGAACAAGCACCTGAGTATACAAATGTAACTGAAGCACAACTTTATTTATTTCAAAAGCTTACAGAAAAAGAAGTTTATCTTAGTGTTACTGATGCTATTTCTGAAGGTATACCAATTGATATACTTACAAGAACAATTTTATATGATGGATACTCAAGAGGTCTTTGGGATGCTGACTTAATGTTATTACTCATAGAACCAACTGCTGTTATTCTAATGGCTTTAGCAGAAAGAACTGGTTTAGATTATGTTATACAAGATGGTGACCAAGATGAGTATGACGAAGAAGATGTAGAAGCACAGAAAAAAGGTTTTGATAAAATGAAAAATGTTGCTTCTACAGTAAGAGGTTCGATAACAAACAAAGTTAAATCAGTTGATAAAAATTCAGCAGCATTAGCTTCACAAGTTCAAAAAGGTCTTGATGCAATTCCACAAGAAATTGTAGATGCTGCACAAGAAAACATTAAAGCTAAATCACTATTGGAGAAAGATAATGGCTAGAAAAAATCCTTACACCCAAGACATTACCCCAGCAGTAAGAGCAGTCGAAAAAGTTAAATATAGACAACCAAGTTATTCTCAACAAGCTTTTAATTTATTTGCAAAATATATTGACAAATCACATGAAGCAGTAGAAGATAATTTAAAAACGTTACAAACAGATTTTACTTTTGAAAAACAAAAATTAAATAAAGACATTGCAAACTATAGAAGAATTTTAGAAATAAGAGATGATATAAATAAAAATTATAGTGGAGATGTTAGAGCTTATGCTAGAGCAGATAGAATTAAAGCATACAAAAATCAAGTAGCTGATTATTACAATGCAAGAGGACAAGAAGGTTTTAAAATTTATGATGAGCCTGATACTGTTTTTGCAGAGTATGTAAAACCTCAAGTTGATACTATGGTTAATAGTTTAAACAATGCTTTTTCTACTGCTGAAAAACTTGATTTTTCTAAAGACTTTACTCCTGACCAAGTTGATAAATTATTTTTACAAGAAATAAATAAATTACCAAATGCTAATAAAAAAGATTTATTTGGAGCTGTTGGTGATTTATTTATGGGTAAAGGTTTAAATTTACAGACAAATTATAACGGAGCTAGACAACAAGTTTTAGACAGAATATATTCTACTGTGCCTAATGAAGAGTTAGGAAAACTTGGAGAAACTCTACAAAATCTTTATACAACTAGTCCTGAACTAGCTCAAAAGTTTGAACAAGAAATTGTTCCTAATGTTAAAGCTGGTACTGACCAAGAAATTATAAGTGAAACACAAGACATCCCTTTACCTGATGGTTCTAAACAAAAAGTAAATGTAGCGTTTATTAGGTACATAGATACAAACGGTAAACTACAAACTAGTTCTAAAACTGTAACACCTGTCTATAGTACAGAAAGTGATGCTTTAGTAGATTTAGATTCTGTTAGTAAATTTGTAGCTAGTTTAAATGCTGAAGGAAAAGCTTTCTACAAACAACAAAGAGAATCAGGTGCTGCTTATTTTGAAACAGCTCAAGAAATTCTTAAAAATCCTGAATACTTTAAAGACTCAAACTTTGAAACTTTTAAGACTCAAGTGTTTGGACCACAAGGACAGCAAATTTATAATAAAATTTATAATCAATGGCTAGTAGAAAATAATTTTGCAAAAGCTGATATTATGAATCCAACTGCTGCTCCTAAAATGCTAGAAGAAGTAAAAGCAATTCTAGATGAAGGTAAAGTTTATAAAAATAAAGCAGGTGTAGAATATGTAGATTTCCAAGATTATCTACAGCAATATGTTATCAATCCATTTAAAGCTGGAAGTGGTTCAGCAGGAACAACAGAAACTATTGGCGAAAACTCTAAAGAGGTTCCTGTATCTGTAAATACAAATGAAGGAGTAACTAGAGTAGCAGCTTATGAAATAAATTCACAAAGTTTTATGACTCCTATCTTTAATCAATCTATGAGTGGAACAAATCCAAACATTCTAGACGATAATAACGAGCAAATATCTTTACCTGTTTACATAACTCAAAGTTTAGGAATTGATGAAAAGTTTGAAGAACTACAAGAAGATTTTAATTCTAAAGCATTTGAAATGGTTACAAAAGAAGGTGTTTATTTTAATAAAGAAAATCCTGTGATTGTTCCTAAAGAAAGCTTATCTGCTATTGGAATCAATGATGTACAAGAAGATATTGAATTTGGATATAATCTTGTAAACGGTAAAGTATTAATGCGACCTGCATCACGTACTGTTTCTTTTGAGCCTATAAAAGGAAGATTTTATTTAAAAAACTTTGAAGATGTTGTTAATGCTTTTGATTTAGAAAGTTTATCTAATGAAGAATTGTTAATGCTAGGTAAAATGAATAAATCAAGATTTAGAGAAAAATTAAAATTACCTGAAGATATGTTCTTTTCAAAGAATCGTTTTGGAAGACAAGAGTGGGCAAGAACACTAAGCAATAGAATAGCTTCTGTTTTACAAAGAAGATTAGGTGAGGATACAGATGTTGAATCATATATGAGATTTGTAAAGCCTAGTTTAGAAGATATGCCTTCTGATGAATGGTTTGCACAATATATAAGACCTTTAAAAGATGAAGGTATAAGATACGGAGCTGCTCAAAGAGGAACATTTACAGAAGGATAAAATATGCCTAAAATAATTCCAGTCCAAGAAACTCAACAGGTTTCTAATCAAAATTATCAAACTCAAGAAAACTTTAATCCTAGTTTTATTTCACAAAAAGAAGCTATAAGCTATGCTGCTCGTATGGGTGCATCTGATTCTATGCGAGGAATAAAACAGATATTTGGTAATCTTACAGGTAACGAAGATTTATTAGAGGAATTAAAAAAGAAAGATAAAAAACTAAAAATGATATTTGAAAACCCTGAATATGGGGGTAAAGCAACAGCAGCTTATTTTGGTTCAGCAGTTGCATTAGACCCTATAGGTTGGATTCCGTTTGTAGGATGGGCAAAAAAAGCTAAGACTGCAAAAGAGGGTTTAAAATATGGTATGACTTTAGGTGAGTCTACTAGATACGGTGCTGCAACTGGAGCTGGGTTTAGTAGTATTGGTTATTATGGAGAAGATGATATATCTAGAGCAGAAGGAATACTCTATGGTGGTATGGGTGGTGCTGGACTAGGCTACTTAGGAGCTAAAGTTAGTAATGCAATTCATAATAAACTAAATAAAAATGCTCCTATTATTCCTACAATGGAACAAAGACAAAAAATGTTTGCAGAACAAAGAGTAGATGATGCAAGAGAAGGAAGAACATTAACACCTCAACAAGTTAAAGAGCTTGAAAAAGCAGCAGTAGAAGCTGTACAAGAACAAAGAACAAGTACTCTTTCAAAATCTAAGACTGGACTAGACTTAAGAAAAAATTATGAAAAAATAGTAGGTGATAAAGTTTGGAATGTCATGGTTCAAAATTGGGGTTCAGGTCTTGTTGGTGTTGCAGCAGCCTCCGGAGGATACAGTGCATTAGATGACCCTGAAGCATCAGAACTTCAAAAATTTGGAGCAGCAATTGCTATGGGATTAGCAGGTGCTGGAGGAGTTAAAGCATTAAAAAGAATACCACTAAAAGAAAATATGACTTTAGGTGAATTAGTATCAAAAGGAATGGTGGATAATTATGGTTTAGACCCTGAATATGTTATTATGAAAAAGGGTACTTTGGCTAATATAAATTCTTTACGACAACAATTTACTGACATTGTTAGAGCAACTCAAGCAGGTTTATCTCCTGAAGAACAAAAAGTATTTTATGGAATGTTACATGGAGTTATGGATGATGTTCCTGATTTGGTTAAACTAAAAGATTCTACAAGAGCTTTGATAAAAGAAGTTGGTCAACAAATGATGGATGTAGGATTATTAAACCCTAAAGTTTTTAGAAAAAATGCAGAAACATATTTACACAGAAGTTATAACAGAGTTCAGGATGGTACTGCACCTCCTGAAGTTATAAGTGCTGCTCGTAAGTTTAAAATTATTGGTGATGAGTTAAGACCTAGAGGTATGACAAAAACAACAACATTAAAAGCTTATAATAAGCCTGACTCTATTTGGCAAAAAGAAAAGTGGGAAATACTAGACGATAGCGACCCACAAAAAATTCTTGTCAGAAGAGATTATACTAAAGAAGAGAGAGTTGAGCTTGGTGAAATTGAAAATGCTTCTTTTGGTATTGCTGAAACAGGTAGGCTTATGACCAATGATTTAGCAGCTTATAAATTGTTTGCTAATATTGCTGATAGTAAATTTGCATTAAGCCCTGAACAGTTTGCTAAAAAAGTTTCAGACGGAGATATTATTGAAGATGCATATGAACAAATACCTGAAACACTAAAATTTAAAGGTAAGTCATTTGAAGTTTATGAATATGGTAACCTTGCAGGAAGGTATGTACCTAAAGAAGTATCAGATGATTTAAGAAAGTATATTCCTACCACAAAAAATGAATTTGAAAAAAGGTTAGGTAGAGGATATTTAGGTTTAGTAAGGTTATGGAAAAAATCTAAAACAGCTTGGAACCCTGTAGTTCACACCAACAATACATTGTCTAATGTATTAATGTATGATAATGCAAATGGTCAATATAAATTTATTAAACAAGGATTTGATGAGCTTAAAAAAGGATTTGAAGGAAACCCTGATGCAAGACTATTTAATCTAGCAAAACAATATGGGGTTTTTGATGTAGATATTTTAAGTAGAGAATTAACTGATGAAAGCGTAGATGCTTTATCAAAAGCTGTAAAAGATTTATCTAATGAAAATTTAGATGAAGTTTCAAGGTCATTTAGTTTTTCTAAAAAAATATATAATGGTTTAAATAAGATAGGTGGTAAAGCTTATAATATGACTTTTGGTCGTATGGAAAAGTGGTATCAAGCAGAAGACCAAGTATTTAGAATGGCTTTATTTATGGATAGACTTAACAAAGGATTAAATCCGGCAGATGCAGCAGCAGATGCAAAACGTTGGTTTATTGATTATGATATTAATGCAGCATTGATTAATACTTTAAAAAACTCAGCAACACCATTTATTAGTTATACATATCGTGTTATTCCTTTACTAGCAGAAACAGCAGCTAAAAGACCATGGAAGTTTGCTAAGTGGGCAGCTTTTGCTGGGATTTTAAATGAAATAGGAAGCAGATTTGGTGTTGGTTCTGAAGAAGCTGAAAGAGTTTTATTACCTGAAAGATTTAAAGAAAGAACTTATGGTCTTCCTTTTATGCCTGAAACTTTTATAAAAACACCTTTCAAGGCTGGGGTTAGTTCAGAAACTGGAGAACCTACTCCCCTTTATGTGGACACTACAAGGTTTATTCCGGGAGGTGATATTTTTTCATTAAGTGAAAAAGGAATGCCTTTACCTATCCCTGTACCTTTTAGTGAAGCAATAACAGGTCAAGGTAAATTCTTTACTTTACCTCAAGCTGTAAGTCCAAACTTTGGGGTTCTTGGTGAAATTTTAGCACCGGCAATGTTTGGTGTTGACCCATTTACGTTACAAAAACTTGAAGGTCTTGGATTAGAGAATGATGCAAAAGTAAAAGTACAACATATATTAAGTAGACTTAATCCAAACATTCCTATTCCTTTTGTTTTCCCTGAACAATATGAATCATTTAGTTCTAAAAAGATTCGTGAAGCTTTTGAACAAAGCGTGTCAGAAGGACAGAAAAAATATGGAACTCAGTTTTCTCCACTAGAAGCGATACTTTCTTCTTTTGGTTTTAAATTACAGCCAGTTGAAATATCAAAGCTGTTAAGAATAGAAGATGTTAGATTTAAAAATGTATATGGAGAAGCACGGAAAAAGTATTTTTCTTTAATGAGAGAATATAAGGAAAATCCAACTGAAAGGAACAAAGAAAGAATACAAAAAGAAATTGATAACCTTTATAAAGTTATAGAAAATGCAGAAAGAATAACAACTGCAAAAAGATTACAAGTTGGAGAAGCTTTAGAGAGAGATGCAAATTTTGAGGGTGGTAAAATAGACCCTAAATATCCAGTTACAGATGTAAAAATGAACCCTTCAACAAGAGAAAATATGTATACACAACAACCTTTCCTTGAAGAAGAAGAAAGATTACCTTTATCTTGGGGAGGAAACGTAACAGCCTTTGAACCTCTTGCTGCCGAAATAGAACAGTTAGCAAGTATGCAAACTTCTGAACAAGCATCAATGTTAAATCTAGGTGCGATGCCAATGGAAGAAATTGAAAGACAAAGTGCCACAAAAAGAATACAACAAAGAAGAGCAGGATTTAGCAAGGGTGGTATTTATGATAGAATTGGTAAGTTATTTGGTATTGGTGGAGAACAACAAAGAGAAAATGAAAAACAGGCTGCTGCTTTTATAAATAAAGCAGTTAAAGACGGTTTGATAGATGAGAGAGAATTTATTCCTGTTGATGATTATGGTTTTGTAGCAGGAAAAACAGGAGAAGTATTTAATGCTGTAAATCATGGATTGTTAAGCTACAAATATGGACAAGGACCTATATCTAGACTTGCACTACAGGCTAAAGAATTTGGTCAGTCTTTTTCAAGACCTGAAGATTCAAGAATTGATGCATTAAATAACTCAGTAGGCTTTAATATACGAGGTAGTGTTAATACTATTGATGAGGCTGGAGAAGCATTAATTAATAAAGTAATCGAAAGCAGACAAAAAACACAACAAGGTGAAAAATTAGTTGTTGGTAAAGATTTATTCTTAACATTTGAAGATATAGGAAGACTATAATGTATAAATACTTTAAAGATTCAGAATTAGCTTGTAAACATACAGGCGAAAATGGCATGGATGTTGCATTCATGA
>TARA_R100000231_G_scaffold26276_3_pt1 | contig 10681 bp, 24 predicted proteins | sample TARA_R100000231 | Tara Oceans TARA_R100000231 (sample SAMEA2620565) | marine metagenome | biome: marine biome (ENVO:00000447); feature: surface water layer (ENVO:00002042); material: "saline water (ENVO:00002010), including plankton (ENVO:xxxxxxxx)" | depth 5 m | reverse complement strand
TGAGTCTTATACCCAAATGATGGTGGGGCTATATTACAAAACTTTAGTCCATTACGAACTACGTTAGCTGCAAGTGTATTTATTACATTCACAGAACATGGTGCAATAATCAATAGTTTTTCTCCGTTGTTAATTATTGGTTTTAATACATTTTCTATTTGTAATATATTATTTATCTCTCCATCACAAACTAATATCTTTACATCTTCAAGTATACACTCATCCTTTTTGTGGTCATTAATAAATAAATGAGTTGAATAACCTCTATCAACTTTTATTCCATTTGTAACCTCAGCATATGTTTCTGATGACTTAGACCTTTCTACTGTAACAATACCGTTGATACCAACCTTGTCATAAGCATCAGCTATGATTCCACCAATCTCGCTGTCATTGTTTGCAGATATGCAGGCTACATCTAACAACCTACCCTTAGTTACTTTTCTTGAATTTTTTTCTAATGATGATATTATGTCTTTACAAACTTTATTTATATTTCTTATAATCTCAGTTGTATTGTGTTCTGGTTTTATAAACTCTTGTCCTGCTTTTACAATAGCTTCAGTTAATACAATAGCAGTAGTTGTCCCATCACCTGCTGTGTTAGCAGTTCTGTCTGCTGCTTCTTTCATCATTTGAACAGCGAGATTCTCAATTGGATCATCCAACATAATAGCTCGGGCTACAGTTACTCCGTCTTTTGTTATTGTCATTCCTGAAGTATGATTAGATGATTCTAACAATACCGTTTTACCTAATGGCCCTAATGTGCTCTTTACTGTTTTTGCAATGGCTGTAATTCCTGAGATTAACTTAGACCTACCCTCATCATCAAAGCTCAAAGACTTTGCAGTATAGGACGTAGTAGGATTAATGAATTGTGGGTTTGACATAGTATTTAATTTAATTAGATTAATGCAAATATATAAAAATTAATAACAAATATTATATGTCGTCTTTCCAAATTAAGTAGGTCAAAATCAAAACAGAGGAAACTTTTGAAATACTTTTTTATATATTTTTTTTTATACTATACTAACTTAAATACGACATAAAAATATAAATAATAATATAATATATTAATAATCAATAAGTTAAGTTAAGTTATCTAAAGTTTTGAAGCCGTCATAAAAGCGACATAAAAGCGGAATAAAGCGACATAAACACGACATATACAAAAGAAAAGAGGACCATACAGTCCTCTCTCCACTACTAATCAAACTAACAACGGGAAGTTTTAAAATTCGTAGATATCTTTATCACCATCCATACGCATCTTAGCTCTTTCAATTCCATCAGCGATACAATCAATCTTATATTGCTTTTTCATTTGCTGTCTATATAGAGCTGCTGTTTCAATTCCAGACTTACCCATAAAATCAGGACGACCATTTATTAGTCTACCGTCTTTTATATACAGTCCGTCTACGTTATCAGAGATAGTGCTTGCCGGTGAGATTCTTTTATCGTATGCCATGATCTTTTTTTTGTAAAGATAATAAAAATATATTAGATAATTAGGGGTTGAGGGTACTACCCCGTTATACGCACTGCGACTGCGTTAGAAAAACGACATTTTTTGTTGGGGGGGGTTGCTGATTTTGTTTTTTTCTGCTGATTGTTTTGGCTTTTGCTTTTTGGTCTGTTCGTTTGGCTTTTGGTGTTGCTGGTGTCCGTTGCTGGTGGTGTTGTTGCTGTCCCTTTGTCCCTTTCTCCTGACGCTTTGCCGACCTTCCCCCAGTTCACGCAGTTGGTTGCTTACCTTCCCTCTGCGAGTAGCCACAGACCGAACACGAACGAACGCAAACAAAACCGACCGACAAACACCAGTATAAAATATTGATTTTCAGAGAGTTATTAACAATGATATATAAATTTATCAACAATTAAAGTTTTTTATTAATTATGTTTGTTTTATTCATTTTTTTTATTATCTTTGTACAAAGTTTATAGACAAGCTATGAACATAACTAAACAGACAAACAAATGACAAAAAGAATCCTATCACTTGCAGAAGCTGATGCAAAACAAACTATAAAAGAGTCAAGCTTCTGGACAGAAAAAGATTTAAATAAATTAACTCAATGGAACTCAGAGGAATTAACACGAATTAAAAACGCACTTTTGCGAGGTCGTTTTTATTGTGGTGTTGATAGTGTCAGTAAATCAGGAATGAGCAGAAAAATCCGATTAGCTTATATTTATAAAAACAAATTAAGAAAAATAACAGACCCATATATTTTAAAACTTGCAGGATGTGATAAGAATGGAAGAATTTCAGGATGTGGGATGGATATGCTATTTAAAGCTCAATACAACTTATTTCAAAATTTGCATAGAAGCTACAAAGAGGCACACTATCAAAAACGAATGCCCTCTTATAATAATTTATAGACATTCTGAAGAGCCTTCAGGAGGCGAAACAAGAGCAAATTTGCTCTTGTCAATGTCGGGAATAGTCCCTTAATTAACATACTAACAAATGAAAAATTTAAAATTAAATCAGAATACTAACTCTTTGTTGTACGAACAACAACAGAAAGAATTGCAATTAAATCTTTGGAAAACGATACCAATGCAAACAATGCTAACTATTTGGGAAGAGGTAGGAATAATGCCTAATGAACAATGCAAAATAGTTATTGCAACTGCTCCTGAATGGGTGGAACTTGTCCTTAAAAATGATTATTCAGTTTTTGATGTAGTACACGACTTTACAAACTTAGCGAAGGAAGAACCATTTTTTGTCCCTCGTATTCTCTAATTTGTTTGTTTGTTTACGATTGCCTCACTATGCGAATAGTGGGGTTTTCGTAGTAGAGGGCTATTCCTCGCAAAATTAAAAGCAAACAAATGAAACTTAAAAATTTTTATATAAAAAAATATCCTTCTGATGATTTAGGAGGAGAAATAAATAGCAAAGCTACATTTATAGGTTTATTAGATAGATTACATAAAAGAAAAGATATATACAACTATTTAGAAGTAAGAGATAGTGTAATCAGAGAGAGATTATTTCAAGAACTTTCTGATTTAGTAGAAGAAGATTACAGTTATATTTATAACATTTGGACTTCTGGATTTAAGTCCTGTTAAAACAAAATTAAGATGAACAAACTTATAAAACAAATTATTGATTTAAGAGATAACACACCATGCAAAGAAAATCTACAAAGATGTGGTTGTGAACAATTTGATGATATATTAGACCAGTTAATTGATTTAGAAGAAAGACTACAAAAATGTAATAAACTAATCAATGACCCTAAACATTCAGAAGATGAAGAATCCCCCCATTATTTTTCAGATGGAGAAACCATAGATTATATAAGCATACAATTAAATAAAATTTTAGATGATGAATAAATTAATAATACAATCAGAAGAGGATTACAGAAATATTTGCAACCATTTATATGATGATAATGCTCAAATTTTAGGTTATCAAATACAACAAATTAAAGAGACAACTTGTGGAGAAAAATACAATGTTTATTATAATATGGAGATAGATTTAAGCAATGCTCCTTTATTAGAAGAAAAAGATACTGGAAAACAATTCAGGCAAGTATTTTCTGCTCCAAAAAGTGGAGTATCTTATTATATAAGAGAAGGGGAAAAATTATTTTTAGACTCTTCAGGAGTTACAAGACCAAGCAGAACAGAAAAGCATCATATGGGAATGGGAATTTATATGTCGGATGCTATGTTTAAAAAATGTGAATACGAACAATTAACTTTATTTTAAAAACTTAAATAATTAACTATGGATAAATTTGAAAAACAAATAGAAGAGATCACGACAATAGAAAAAGATAATACTGGTACAACTAAATACATTTGGGAAACGTATTATGATGTTTCCCAGTACATACAAAACGAAATAGATTATTTTGAAAGAGACAAACAAGAGTTTCTTGTTAGTATATTAGGAGATGAAGATAGAAAACCCTCTGATGTTACTGATGAAGAAATTGAAGAGCATTTTCTTAATGATTATTATATAGGAGAAAACCATTGGGTATTTTTTACAGAAGATTTAGAAGAAGAATTTAAAAAGCATATAGGAAAGACAATATATGTTGAAGGAAGAAATATAGGATGGATGAATAGAAGTGGACACAAAGAATTTGAATTAACTGATACAAAACAAATATTTAATGAAATTGCTCCTGAATGTGACTTATCTTATTATATAACAAAAGAAAAAGAGGGGCAATATGAAGTGAGATTACACCACCACGATAGTCCTATGGGAGAATATTATGAAATAACAATAAAAGATAATAAAGAGAGTAAACCTCAGCCTTTATTATATTCAGAAACAAATAAAATTAAATAAATGGCTTATCAATATAAATATAGTTTTAAATTCTTGAGATTTTATAAAGAATTTTATGAGGAAGGTGGGTATGTATGGTCACTAAGAGAAGTTGAGCAAAAATTAATAGAAGACAATATAATAGAATATAAATTATGAAAAATTACAATAAAGAAGAAATAGAGTTTTATAGAGAATGTTTAAAAAGAGAATTAAACAAACCTTTACATAAACAAGACTTTATGTATATGAGATATTTAGATGAAATTATAAATAAATCAAAATTAAATAGAAATGAAGGTAAAAATAATAAACAGAAGTGTATATCATAAGATAGGAGAAGTAGAAGTGGAAGTGCCTAATGGAATGGAATGTAATGATATACACGAATATATTCTTGATAATCCTGAAATATATGAAAACGAAATGGATATTGCTGTGAGTAAAGCAAGTTATGAGTTTGGATTCGGCTTAAAGAATGATGCAGGATTAGATGAAAAAGATAGTGAAAGCGAATGGAGATTTGAGTATGGAAAAGATAGAAGTGGAGGACACTTATAAAATTAAATATTAACTTAAATTAAATAATTATGCCAAATTGGGTTTATAGTGGAATTAATGTTTCTTCGCCACTTACAAAAAAACAAGAAGAAATAATTGAGAAAATAAAAAAGGTCGGAAGTATTTGTCAATATTACAAACCAAGACCAGAAGAGTACAATTTTGTTTCAGGATTTGCTAACATAAATGGAAAAAAATGTAAATACTGGAGAAGAGAGGAGATAGATGGGGTAATGACTGAAATACCTATTGATGAAAGCGAGATTGACAAATTAGTAGAAAAATATGGGTTTCGTGATTGGTACGAATGGAGTTTACACAACTGGAATACAAAATGGGGAGATTGTAGTTTAGAAATAGATCATTGTTCTATTTCTTGTGAATTAAGATTTGAGTCAGCTTGGTCTCCTATCTGTGATAGTATTTTAGAAATGTTTGCAAAAGACTTTCCTGATTTTCATTTTTGGTATGAAGAGGAATGTGAATGGGGAGGAGAAAAGAATTATGTAGAAGGAAAGTGCGTATACGAAAGTTCTTATGATGAGCCACAATGGAGAGAGGAAGAAGAAATAGAAATAAAAGGGCTAACTGTTTTTGCTTCATATTTAGAAGAAAACCATCCTCTTTATGATGATGGGGTAGGATATTATGAAGAATATTGTAGAGACCAATATTTAGGCAAAAACATTGAAGAAGCTGTTAACACTTTAGAAAAATGCGTAAAAGAAGCAAATGAAAGGCAAAAAAATAAATCATTAACTTTGTAATAAAACTATGAAAAAGTTTATTGTAACTTATAATGGAAATCTATTTGGGTCTGAACAACCCAAATATGAAATATTCTTAGTTTCTGAAAAAGAAACACTTATGTCTTATTTGTATGATAATTACATAAAAGAAAAAGGTTACTGGGAATTGTCTCCGGAAAATTTTAGATCACACTATCATAGCATAGGAAAAAGGTTAGAGACTATGGTTAATGATTATGCCTTTACAAAAAGGGAAAATGATATAGAATTATTTGATGGAGAATATACCAGTAAAATAGAGATATTTGATGTTATAGATATAGAAAGAAGTTATGCAGTTATGACTGAAGTAGACATTTGTCAATCTTATATTGTATCAAAAAAAGTTTACGACAAAATATTAAACCAAATAGACAACCTTCGTATATTATATAATGAATTAGATGGAGATAATGTAGATTATTCAAATGAATTTGAGTGGCTATCCAATTATGAATCTGTCTTTTTTTCTAATGAACACATGGATTATAACGACTTTGATTTTAACTCAGGAGATATAAAAGAAGTTAATATTATAGGAGGAAGTAGTAACACAGAGAGTTCGTTAGAAATAACATTAATAGACCATTTTGTTATAAAGCAATTATAAATTTGGTTATTAATTATTTATTTAGTATTATTGTCACATAAATATACTACTTATGAATAAATTAACTAAAAACGAGGAAAGAGAGTTTAATCATCTGAAAAAAATTTTGTTTAACAAGAAATCTTTTTTAGATGTAGATTTTATTTCTAATCAATTATTGCTTAACCGATATAACGAATTAGCAAATAAAAAAACACAATCAATACTAACGAAAGTTGAATAATTGTTGTTGTGTAAATGGGGGGAAGTTGTTATCCTTCCCCCTTTTTTTTAATTAAAAAATATATTATGAAAAAAATTACCCCAAGAGAAACCAAATCATATAACGACTGGATGGAATACATACACGAATGTATTAGTAAAAAGAAAAAACCGGATTGCGAACAAAGAAAGTTAAACCAGTATCATCAGCTTCGTGATCTAAAATATCAAGATTTAGTTAAAAGAGGAGTGATAGAAGATACAGATGAAAACTATGAAAAGTTTGATGTAACTGAATATGAATACCATACATCTTCAATAATATGGGAGTAGAATTAGTAAGCAGATGTTGTGGAGCATCTTTTGAAGAGGTAGAAGAAGTGGAATCGTGGGATGAAATTTATATCTGTGATGAATGTTTAGATTTTTGTGAAGTACAAAACGACTATGATTACAGAGGGCTTAGGCTTTACGATATAGCAGAAGCAAGAGAAGATGATAAAAGATGTGGGCTATGAAAGAGATACACGAACTGATCTTAAAAGAAAAGATGAAGAAAAAACCAAACCGGAAGTATATTCAATGGTTGCAAAAGTTAAATCAAGACATCTTAAAAAAAATAATAGTAGACAACTATAAAGAGTAAGAGGAGGGAATTTTCCCAATAATTAATGGGTACTGCCCAAATATTAAATGTTGCCTCTTATATAAAGAGGGATGGTTATAAAGGCGATATTGCCAAAACACGTTAATACTATTAATCATCCCTCTTAAATAAATTAAATTAAATGAAAGAACTATCTAAAAGTTTAATCTTCCAGGAGAATCAGAAAAAGAAGATTAATAAGTATAATGTAAACAATCGTACAAACCTTATTGAATTTGATAATTATTTTAAGTATTCTGGAATGATAGAATACAAGAAAAGATTTATTTTAGCTGAAGATAGGTACGAATACATGCCTTATGAAAGAGAAATAGTATGTAATGATATGAGTAAATATAAATTTAAAAAAAAATTAAATGAAACCAGTTAGGAAAACCCCTGAATATTATATAGGTAAAAACAATTACCATGCCTCTGAAGTGGTGTATGGATTTTCTGCTACATATAATGTCGGTACAGCCCTCACTTATTTGATGCGTTGTGGAAAGAAAAAAGAAGAGGGTATGTCAGATATAGCTAAGCATATAGAAGATATAGAAAAAGCAATTCATCATCTACAAATGGAGATAAAACAATTACAAATTGACAATTTAATTACTGAAGGAATGAGCTATGAAAAAGCAATAGCAACCTTAGAAAGAATCAATGATCTCCAAAATAAGTTTAATAAAAAATAAAAAAAACTTGTATAATATTTATATAAGTTGTATAATTGTAAAAAATAAAATTAAATGAAGAAAGATATTTTTGACGCATATGCGGAGGCGGTAGCTGACAAGTTCCACCTTACATTAGGCGAAATGTACACCAAAACTCGTAAAAGAGAAATCGTAGAGGCAAGACAAATGTTATATTTTCTGGCACAAGAAAGACCAATTAGAATATCGTACATAAAAAGATTTATGGAAGAAAATGGTTTACCAGTTGAACATTCAACATTAGTTCATGGTTATAAAAAAGCAAAAGCATTTGTTGAAAGCGACCCAGACTACAAGCATATACTTGAAGAAATAAAGAATAAAGTGCAGTAATGTATTCGTTAGATCAGTTATATAATCAAGCCTTACAAAAAGACCCATTAATTTTACACAAAGAGTTAGGCACATCTTTAGTTAGCTATGGATTTAAACTGCAAAAGTTTGAAAGTAAAACAGAAATATTAAACTGTTCCCGAAATGGAGATTACTTTCAAGAGTTAAGCGATAATGAATATAAATTATTTCAAGAGTATGGTTGGGAAAAAGGTTGTATTGTAATGAGCATTAATAATTGTTTGCATAAATTACAACTGATTGAAGATAAAATGAGGTTAGAAGTAAACACCAGGAAGAACGATAAGTTTATAAAAAACTTAAAAGCAAAAAGAGAATACATACTACAAAGATATTCTTACTACACTAAAAAACTAATTAAATATAATAAAGAAAATGGATAAATTAAAAACCATCAACATAAAGGGAAAGGACTACGTTGAAGTTCACACAAGATTAAAATACTTTAGAGAAGTTTATTCTGAGTATAGTTTAGATTCTATTGTTTTAGACAAAACATCAGAGTCAATAATGATTAAAGCAGAAATAAAAGATTCTACTGGTAGGCTTATTGCCTCCGGTATTGCTGAAGAATATAAAGGATCATCATACATAAACAAAACATCTTATGTAGAAAACTGCGAAACATCTGCTTGGGGTAGGGCTTTAGGTAACTTTGGTATTGGATTAGATACATCAGTAGCTTCAGCTAATGAAGTAATAAATGCGATTGGAAATCAAAAGAAAACAACTCCAGGAGTTAAGACAAAGGCAACATTAGATATAGGAGATGAAAACTGGAAAAAGGTTTTAAGCTATGTTGTTTCTAATAAAGAATTAGGCCTGCCTACTATTGTTAAAAATTTAGAAAGCAAGTATAACATAAAAGCATCTGTTAAGAAAGAAATATCTAAGCATATAAAATGATAGGTATTTTAGAAAAACTTAAAGACGATTCTTTTTATTATGGAGAGTATGGTCAGCAATGGCTATCTAATTCTGATATATATACTTTGCTTAATGACCCATTACAATTCAGAGTACCTAAGGAGCAAACAAAAGCTATGTTGGAAGGGAGATACTTTCATACTGCAATATTAGAACCTGAAAAGATACAAAATTTTATAATAGCAGATGTAAACAGCAGAAATACTAAAAAATATAAAGAATTGGTGGAGGAGCATGGGCAAATGTTACTGCTTCAAAAAGAAAAAGATGATATAGATAGGGCTATATTGACTATAAAAAGTAATATGGATATGGCAGAGGAAATATACCATCCATCAAATGAATTTGAAGTTCCGGCAGTTAAAAATATTATGGGCTTAGATTGGAAGGGAAAGGCAGATATAATATGTGAAGATAAAATTATAGATTTAAAAACTACATCAGATATTTTAAAGTTTAGATCATCAGCATATAGATACAACTATGATAGTCAAGCATATATATATCAGAAGTTATTTAATAAGCCAGTTCATTTTTACGTTGTAGATAAAAATACTTTACAATTAGGATTGTACATTCCCTCTGAAGATTTTTTAAAAAATGGTAAAGAAAAGGTAGAAAACGCAATATTTATTTACAATACTTTTTTTAGCGAAAATTCAACTGAGGATATAAATCAACATATTATATATGAAACATTATAGAAATATTATATGGCATAGAAAAATTTTTTACGTTGTAAAAGTTGTTTTTAAGGTAATAAAATATTATCTTTCTAAGCTATCTTGGAAACGAGAAATATTTATAGTAGAAGTTCCAACTACTATGAAAAGCGAACAGGAAAAGCAAAAGCTAATGACTGACGTTTTAGAAATTTTGGAACACCAAATTAAAATACATTAAAATATGGAAGATAAAATATATGTAGGAAGTGGTACTGAAAAGTTTGATGGTAACCTTGTTTCTTGCAGTTTATGTTTAAGCGACTTACCTAAAGAGCACGTCTTTGAGTATAGTGGTAAAAAATATATAAAACTAAACGTACAAAAGAAGAAACAAGCTGATGAGTATGGGAAGACTCATTATGTAGCTGTTGACACCTGGAAACCTGAGCCAAAAGCTGAGCCAGTTTCAGCTAATGAGGGCGACCCAGACTTACCCTTTTAATAATTAGGCACTATGAAAGTGGCCCACAACGGGCAAATAATTTTATTAACCTTATTAAATTTTAATTTGTGTTTCATAAATTTTAAATGTTAAACTTTTGTAGTGCCTTTTTTTAACTAACAACAATGGAGATAACTATTTTTAAAGATATTAAAGACACATCACAGCCTTTTTACAGAACTGTAGAGGTGGTTTTAAAAAGAATTGAAGAAGGAGCATCAAAAGATGCTGTTAAAAAAATACGTTCTGAAAAAGATAAAGAAGAAAGAAATAAACTAAAAAAGACTTTACCGGCTGTTTGTTTTAGTGGTAAATTCAAGAAAAGAAATGATGCCTCTTTAATAGAGCATAGCGGCTTAATTTGTTTAGACTTTGATGGGTATAAAT
>TARA_R100000231_G_scaffold67174_1_pt1 | contig 10697 bp, 15 predicted proteins | sample TARA_R100000231 | Tara Oceans TARA_R100000231 (sample SAMEA2620565) | marine metagenome | biome: marine biome (ENVO:00000447); feature: surface water layer (ENVO:00002042); material: "saline water (ENVO:00002010), including plankton (ENVO:xxxxxxxx)" | depth 5 m | reverse complement strand
GAATATATGGTAAATGTTTATAATGATAAATCACAAGCCATAAATGAAATGATTAATGATTTAAGCATTGGTCAATATGATATTAATGTTATTGGTAATTCTACAATGCCATCAAATAAATGGGGTGAATGGTCAATATACATGGAAGCATATCAAGCTGGACTTATTGATAGAACAGAAGCTTTAATGAAAACAGATATTTTTGATAAAGAGGGTGTTCTTAAAAGAATGGATGTTGTGGCTCAATTGCAAGGTCAATTACAACAAGCACAACAAGCAGTTAAAAATTTACAAGGTGATTTACAAACAGCTCACAGAGAGTCAATCTCAGCAAGGAAACGTAGTGAAGTAGAGAAATTCAAAACTGAGTTGAAATCACAAGAGTCAAAAACCAAATCTGCTAATACTATAGCAGTTGGTAAACTAGAAAATGCAGTTAAACTCGAAGCAGAGAAGTTACGTGTACGTAGCCAAGCTCAAGAAAAGCAAGAGAGATTGCAGAAAAAAGGAGAATAAAATGGATAACGCATTAGAAAATAACAATCTTGAAGAAGGTCAAGTTACTGATAATGTAGGGCAAGATGAAGCAACTCAACAGCAAGAATCTAATAATGATTGGGAATCTCAAGCTAAGTATTTTCAATCAGAAAAAGATAAACTACATGCTGAAAACCAAAAGTTAAAACAATATGAACAGATTGGTAAAATGTTGGAATCAAGACCTGATATAGTAAATACCATTACTGGTATGGTTCAGGGTGGTCAACCAACTGCACAAACTGAAAAAATTGAATTATCTAAGGATGAGTTTGACCCTTGGGAAGCCTTTAATGACCCATCGTCTGTGTCGTTTAAATATCGACAACAGTTACAAGATGCTGAAGTTGAAAAACGTGTTCAAAGCCAAGTAAGTGAAGTTAAAAAAGAAGTTGGTATGTCTAAACTTCAAACTGAACTTTCTAACAGAGGATTAAATCAAGAGCAAATTAATTCATTTATGGATTTTGCTAGTAAAAATCCTGCAGAATATGGCATTGATGGCGCTATCAACATGTGGCAAGCTGTAACGCAAGATAAGACCGAAGCAAGTAACGAAAACCCATTAGATGCTATTCGTCAAAATCAATCAGTTCCTCAACAAGCTGGTATTTTATCAGGTGAGCAACCGATTAAAAAAGATGAAAAAGATTCTGTATGGGAAGGTATTGTGAAAGCTGGTAGTCGAAGTAATGTATTGTAATTAAAGGAGAAGTAAAATGTCAGAGAAATATAATTCTGGACAGGTTAAGTTTGGAACTCCTGGGTCGCAAACAGCATTATCATTATCAAATGCGTCAAGACGTTTATATGATTTTAGTGATAGAGTCGCTGATTTAAGTCCTGAGGAATCTCCATTTTTTGTATATCTGTCTAAAGTGGCAAAAGTTCCAACATCTGATTCACAATTCAGATTTTTGGAAGACAGGACTAAAATTCATATGACCGATAGAAGTTTTTTATTAAAAGGTGGTATAACTTTAGTTGCTGAAGGAAGTAATGATAGTGTAGTTTTTGATACAGCAGGAGCTGCAAGTGTTGATTGGTTAATACCTGGTATGGTTGTAGCAATTGGAGATGTTGACGGTAATTCTGTTCCAACAACTGCAAATGTTAGAATTAATACAGTTGATAATTCAGTAAGTGGTCAAACTACTTGTAGTGTGACTGCAATATCACATGTTGGTTCAACTACATTAGCATTAGCTGATGACTCAAAATGTACAGTTATTGGTACATCATTTGAACAAGGTTCAGGTGCGCCAGATGTATTTTCACAAGAGCTTGACCATGATTTAGGTTATACTCAAATCTTTAAAACTGCTTGTGAAATGACTAATACTGCAAGAGCAACAATCTACAGAGGTTATGCTGATGAGTTCCAAAGAATTTGGAATCTTAAATTAAGAGAGCATAAAGTAGATATTGAAAGAGCAATGTTATTTGGTCAAAAAGGTACTTCAGGTGGTATTCAATATACTGATGGTATTGTTGGTTCAACTATTAAAAATGGTTATGCTCAAGTCGTAAACAATGGTTCTCAACTATCTTACAATTCAGGTCTTCCATATTATAAATCAAATGAAGCATCAGAATGGACTTATGATGATATGCTTTCTGATTTTGAAGTAATATTTGACCCTGCTAGAGGTGGTGGAAGAGCTAAATTAGCTTTAGCTTCAAGACCAGTAATATCTCATTTCAACAAACTAGGTGCTAGTGACTTTATTAATGGTAGTTTAGCAGGTGAATCTCGTTATAACTTCCCAGCAAGTCAGGGTGCATTTGGACATTTAGTTAATAAAGTTCAAACAATCCATGGTGATGTAACATTGGTTGCTGAATCATTATTCAGAGGTTTTTCTGCTGGATTTATGATGATGGTTGACCTTGACCACGTTGCTTATAGACCTCTTGTTGGAAATGGAATAAATCGTGATACTTCAATAACAACAAATGTGCAACAAGCTGATGAAGATTTAAGAAAAGATATGATTCTTACAGAAGCAGGTCTTGAAATAAGTCTTCCTGAAACTCATGCACTTATTAACTTGGAGGGCGTGTAAAATGAGAAGTGATGTATTAAACTCAAATAGTAATAGTTATGGTAAAGTACACGATGTTAAAGATGTAGAGCTTGTATCTGCGGCAAAAACATTAACTCTTTCTGATAGTGGAAAAGTGTTTATGTGTGAGTCATCAGGTGGAGCTTACGAAATAACATTACCTCCTGCAACTGAAAATAAAGTAGGTTGGAATTGTAAATTTATTGTATGGGAAGAAACTCCTACAGCAGATATTACAATTGCAGCAGGAAGTGCTATACTAAGTGGTGTTAATAAAGATGCTGGTGGTGATGCTGCTAATTCTACAGCAGGAACACAAGTTTCTAATATTATTCTTGACACAACTGCTGAAAGAGGCGATGTTGTTGAAATAATGTATTATGGAGACGAATATGTGTTTACTGCGTTTAGTAGTATTAACAATGGTATCCAAACATCATAATCCGAATCAATAAGGATTAATAGTTTTGTAGAACTATGGAGGTTATCGTATAAAGGGTGGCCTCCGAATCTACTTCAAATTTAATTTTTAAAATAAGGAGAAAAAAATGGGGAAATTCCCAGGAGGAAATATAATAAGAGTTACACCAGAATTAAGTACTGATGCTTATGGAACAGGCGATGTTTTGTTTAATGGTACAGAAATACCAAATGCAGTAGCCTATAGGGGTGGTTGTTCAAGATTAATTGCTATGTATACATTTAACAAAACAGCTAATGCTTGTAAGTATGAAATATTATTTACAGAAAATGCGGTAACTTTAGGAACTATAAATGCAACTGCTAATATATCAGATGATGATATAATTGCTGCAAAGCCAACAGGTTTTTTATTTTTAGATGAATCTACAGGTGATACAGAAAATTTTGATAATTTCCAAATGGCTAGAGTAACAGATTATTCAACATCAGATGGAACTGTACACGGATTACCACCTATTTTATTACAAGCATCTCCAGGAAGTACAAGTTGCTTTGTAAGTGGAGTAATACAAGCAGGAACACCAACTTTTGTTGCAGATGATTTAGAGTTAATTTTTCATATTGAGTATTTATAATAATGTCTAAAAAAAGCACAGTAAATAAAGCAGGTAATTATACAAAACCAGGAATGCGTAAACGTATATTCCAAAGAATTAAAGCTGGTTCAAAAGGTGGGCCTCCTGGAGTTTGGAGTGCGCGTAAAGCACAAATGCTTGCAAAAGCTTACAAATCTGCTGGTGGTGGTTATAAAGAAGAAGGTGGAAAAGTTATGCCTAAGTATAAAAGTGGTGGCAAAGCAGAATCTCAACGCTCTTTAGACCAATGGACAGGAGAAGATTGGGATAATGTATCAGGGAAAAAAGGTGATAGATATTTACCTAAAAAAGTAAGAGATGCAATGTCACCAGGACAAAAAGCTGCTGAAAATAAAAAGAAAAGACAAGCCACTAAATCAGGAAATGTAAAAGCAAAATACTCTGATTCTTTAAAAAAATCAATGAGAAGCAAAGGTGTTTATGAAATAGGTGGCAAGTTAAAAGGGCCATCACATGAAAAAGGTGGAATACCAATTGAAGTTGAAGGTGGCGAATATATAATAAAAAAGAAATCAGTAAACAAAAAAACAGAACCAGTTTTGGAATATATAAATGAAAATGGTAAATTACCGAATGAAAATAATTACAATTATCCAATAACTGATGCAAGAAATAGGAGCAAAAAATAATGAGAAAACCTAAAGAACTACAAGCTGATAGAAATAAAAGATATGAAGAAAGTAAAAAAAATAAAAACAGTAAATATTCAAGAGTTAAAAATAAAATGATTTATCCTGAAAAAGACGGTTCAAAAAGAAGCGTTAAAGAATATGCAGGTGGTGGTAAAACTGGATACAGTATGATAGGAATGGAAAAACCTATGATGGGAATGGAAAGACCTATGATGATGTATGGTGGTAAAATGAAAAAATATGAAGATGGTGGCAAAGCATTAAAACCTGTAGATTCAAATAAAAATCCTGGATTATCTAAACTACCTCAAGATGTTAGAAATAAAATGGGGTATATGAAAGAAGGTGGTAAAACATTTAAACCTCATTCTATGTATAAAGATGGAAAAGTTGTAAAAGCTAATACATATGCTAAACATTTAGAATTAAAGAAAAAAGGATTTACACATAGTAAAAATAAAAAATGAGAATATACTACTGCCATAAATGTTCAAGAAGAACCGAAGTACCTAAAGATACCATAAAAGAATGTGTATGTGGTAATGTATTTGGTACATCTGGAAATATATCAGATTATATTAATATGAGAAATACTTGGAGCGGTCAAACAAAAGTAGAGTTTAGTCAAACAACAATAGAGCAAGATATTGCAGACAGGAATAAATAATTATGGCAAAAAGTTTAACAGTTCAAGATATTATTGATGATGTAAATGAATCTGTAGGTGCAGGTTCTGATTCTTATATGCTAAGATTAATTAATGATGCATTACTTGATATATCAGAAAAAAAACAACATTATACAAAAGAAGTCACAACTGATTTAAAAACAAAACAAAGATGGTATACATTATCTGATGATATGATTGATATACTTAGAGTTGAAGTATTAGATTCAAATGGTAGATATGTAATGATACCTAAATTAGCTGACCCACATAAAATATTAAAAGCTGATACAGATTCTAATTCAACTGCTGAAACATTTACAGATTCTAGTGGCGCAGATGACTCATTAACGTAAGGATGTATTATGGCAACAAATAAAAGAACATACCCTAATGATTATTTTGTTTATTATAATGATGATAATAGGCTTGCAATATTATGTCAAGATACTACATCAACAGATAATAGCACATCTGATAAGTATGATACATTTCAAGGAGCTGGTAATTTAAGCGGTACAATAAGTGATGCAGATTGTTCAGGTACTACAATAACATTTACATGCAGCGCAGACCACGGTCTTGTTACAGGAGATAGAGTAAGTATATCTGGTACAACAAATTTTAATGATGATAATTTAGCTAGTCAATCTGTTACTGTAACAAATGTAAATACTTTTACAATGACACGTTCATCTAGTAGTTCAGCTACAAATGAAACAGGAACTTTTTCATCATTGTTTGTTGATAATGGAATAAGAATAACATATCACTCTAAATACGAAGAAGCTACAGCAACAGGTAATAATTTACAAAGTGATTTAGGATTAGATAGTGCATTACATAATGCTGTTGTTTGTTATGTAAAAGCTAGGTTATATGAAAATGATGAAGATTTTCAATTTGCAGATTATTTTAGAAAAATGTATGAAGCAAAAGTTAAAAAGTTTAGAAGTAGAAGGTCAGCAGTAAGAGTACTGTCTGTTCCTAGATTATAATAAAAAAAAGAGGATAATATGAGTAATGCTAAATCTTTAGAAGAAAAGATTGAAGAACTTAAACAGCAAGAAAGGCAAGCTTTTCAAGTGTATTTTACAACTCTTGGTAAATTAAAAGCATTTGAAGAAGCACTTAGCATGGTGTATGATGGTTTAGATGATGAAAAAGCAGATGCACAATTAGCTAAGAAAAAATAGTTTTTTGAAATAAAAAGAGGTAATTATGGCGAAATTGCAAAACAACATTGTTGATAGAGCAATAGTAACTCCTGATAAACATTTTCCTATACATGATAAAAAAGCAATTAATGTAGTATGTCAAGCTATTGAAATTGTAAAACCTACAATGTATATTGATTTAGGAGATACAGGTGAATGGGAATATTTTAGTACTCATTATTGGAAAGGTAGAAATGCTAAACCAATGGAGGATTTAATACCATTGTTAAATAAAGATGTAAAAGCGGTTAATAAAGGAATGGATATAATTGACAAATCTTTAGATAAAGTTAAATGTAAAAAAAGACATTTTGTTCAAGGTAATCATGAAGTTTGGCTTGATAAATTTGTAGTTAGGTATCCTTATTTAGAACACTATAAAACAGAACAAGCATTAAAACTTAAAGAAAGAGGTTATAAATTTCATCCTTACAATAAAAAAGATAATTTAAAAATAGGTAAACTTAATTTTACACATGGAAAATTTGTATCAAAATATCACTCATTTAAACATTTGGATGTTTATGGCGAAAGTATTATGTATGGACATACGCATGATTTGCAAAGGCATACTAAAACTAATAGAGGTGGTACAATTAGCGCTTGGAGTTTAGGTTGTTTGAAAGATATAGAAGCTGATGAAGATTGGCTTGGCGGTAGATTGACAAATTGGAATCATGCATTTGCTATAGTAGATTTTTTTAAAAATGGTAATTTTAATGTACAAGTTGTAGAAATTATAAAAGGAAAAACAACTTTATGGGGAAATCTCATAGAGGGTTAATATATGGAGATTTATGGAACAAGAAGTTATAGAAAATTTAATTGGCGAATATGGCTGGATGGCTGCTATAGCTTTTGTGTTCTTAATTGGAAGAAAGACAATTGAATCAACAATAGAGGCAATAAAAGTCTTTGCTGGAGATGATTTAAATACTGATGATGTAATAATATTTGATAATAGGCCTGCTCGTGTAGTAAGAGTAGGATTTTGGAAAACAATACTTTTTGTATATGAAGTAGGATGCACAGATGGAAAACCTTATATAAAAGGTGGAAATAAAGTTGCAATACAAAATGATAAATTAAAAGACCATATGATAGAAAAGCCTTTGCCAATGCTGGACTTAAAAAAATGGGACGACTGCAAGGAGAATGAATGAAAGACACGTTAAGAGTTTTAGCAAACAACCCAGAAATAGGTGTTAGCTGGACTTGTTTATCTACAATAATAAGCTATACTAATTATTTTAATCCATTACTAACATTTACATCTTTATCAATTGCTATAATAATTGGTTTAATGACCATTTATGGAAAGATTAAAAAAAATTGATAGTTGAGTTAGGGTTTTTTATTTTAGGATTTTTAATTGTATTTTTTGGAGGTATTTATTATTTGTATAATTGGAATTTGTTTGATTTTGAAGATGAAGAAAGCTGGTTAGAATGATAGGACAAAAATTGTTAATTAAATTAGTTGTTGGTCAAGTTATGAAAGCTATAGAAAAAGCTTCAGATAAAAGAATTGCTAGTGACCATGACAAAAGAATTAGTAAGTTAGAAAAACTTGCACATCCACAAGCTGATTTTGTTTGTGTTGAATGTGGTTGTCAAGCTAAAAGAAAAATAAAAAAAGGAGATAAATAATGATGTCACTTATTACAGCAAATTGGGAATATTTTTTATTAGCCCTATATGTAGTAGAAAAAGTAATCAAATTAAGTCCGTCTAAAAAAGACGATTTAGTTTGGGATATGGTATTAAAACCTATCGTTGACAAAATAAAAGGCAAGTAGTGTCTAAAAAAACTTTCCTTATTAATAATTTTTCTGGAGGTCTGAATCAAACTACAGATAAAAGAAAAATTCAAGATAATGAACTTTCACTTGCTCTTAATGCTAGAGTAAATGAAAATAATACTGTTGGTGTTGGAGGTGAGTTAGGATTATATTTATATAACTTGCCTCACTCCAATACTAACTTTCAAGTTGGTTATGGTTTATTTGCAACATCTGTTGATGTAAGTCCAACAGTTATAAGAGGTGAATTTGAAAGTGGTTTTGAAGAAGGGACTGTTCAATCATATTCAGGCACTACTTTAACTTTAGCTGCAACTCCATCATTTCAATCAACAACAAATCACGCAACTAATGATTTTTATAATAATATGACTGTTGTTATTGTTGAAGGAAATGGTATAGGTGAATCTAGAAGAATTACTGATTATGTTGGAAGCAGCAAACAGGCAACTATTACTGATGCTTTTAGTGGTTCTGTAAATAGTTCTTCAAAATATAAAATATATAATTGGGCTGGAGATAATACAAAATTTGGTAATCAAGATGAACTTGACTACATTGATAAAGGTGGAACAGATTTTCCTTATGATGATATTGACTCACCTGATATAGGTTATGACAACTCTTATTTTTTAAGAACTAAGTCTACTACTTTAACAGATGGCACATCAGCAGATTTAGGTTTTGTAACACATAACCCATCAAAAAGTTATAATTGGGCAGCAGGTGATGCTTTAGGGCCAGAAAATACATCTATAGGTAATAATACATTAAAATCTGGAATTACTTATACAATGTCTTTTTATTGTAGAGCAAAATATAAATATTATGGATATGGAGCAGATGGAAATAATTCATCACAAAGAAGAGAAAGAGTTCCTTTTGTGCAAATATATTCTGATAGTGTTACAGATGGAACAAATACAGGATTATATTTATTTCAAAGCAGAAATGGAACTTCTTTTCAATCAGGCGCAGAAACAACATATGATTATGCTGATAATCTAACAACTGAATATGTAAAAAATGGTGATTATGAAGGAGGAACTATTCATGGAGGAAATGGAGGACATGGAGGTGCAACTGATTATGACCCTCCTACAGATTGGATGGCTTACGATGGATTTTCTCATGATACAAACAATACAATAACGTACACTTTTATAAGTGGTGCTAATTCATTTGGCGCTGATTCAACTGGAACATCTGGAAGAACATTAAATTTAAATGGTGGAAGTGGTTTTAAATTTATGAATCTTAGTTCTGTTGGAATAATGCCTAATTGTTATTTATATCAAGATTTAACTTTAGAAGATAATCAATGGTATGATTTATCATTTGTATATTCTACGGCAACTACAACTGCTATGGCTTTTTCAATTGTTGATACATTTGATTTAACAAGTACAGGAATTGTAAGTAATGAAAGCACGTTATCTGCTACCGATGGAAATGCAGTATTAACTGTTGGTGGAACTGCTGCAACTGATGCACTTGTAAAAAATAGAGAAATATATAAATTAAATGAGGATGGTTCTACAACATTCTTAGGAGTATGTACCGCAGTAAATAGTACAACTGAAATTAGATTTGCAGCAGGTACAGCAGCTGACATTCCAAATGATACAACTTTATATGTTGCTAACTATATAGTGCCTTGGAGTTCTGGAATTAACAATAGCGGTACAAATGGAATTACAACATATCATTATGGAGGAGAAAAAAATAGTGCAACAAAAAAAATTCCATATAAATTTTTTGTACCTAATAATAGTGGAACTCCAAGAGTTATTAGAATTGCATTTGCACCGTTAGCAAAACAATTAGATTGTAGATTAGATTCAGTATCTGTTAAAAAATCTTTACCTGATTTAAGTTCAATGTCTATATCTAATGATTTAACAGAAGATTTACCTGGTAATCCATATTCAGAAGATATATTGTCTTGGAATAAATATGAGTTTCAATTTACAATTCCACCAGAATATGATAATGCATCTGATTGGGTTATTAATTTAAATGCAGGTTCTTACTATTATCAAGCTGGAGCAACAGGTTCAGAAACTCATCAAATAGTATATTTTGATAATATAAAAATTGAATCAGATGAGATTGGAGGAGATTTAATATTTTTAAATGATAATACAACTACAGAATCAAAAATAAATATATATTCTGCCAATGAAGATAAATGGGTAGAAAATACAGGATTAACTTGGCCAAATCCAAATATGAAACCTATTTACAATTATATCAATGGTGTTTTAAAAATATCAGATGCAAATTTTGAATCAGGTAATACAAGTAAAATATTTTATTATAATAAAAATAAATATGAATGCAGGTCAAATCCAATATCTTCACCACCTATGCTATTGGTTAGTGCATCTGGAAATACTGGTGAAGTTGATAAAACATTTGATGCTTTAGAGTATATTAATACCTATACATATGAACAAAATCATCAATATTATTTAGTTGGGGATACTAAGACTACCACTAATTGGCCATTGGATGATTTAGATGGACTTGGAAGAGTAATAAGATATTATCATGCAGGTTCAAGTGAAATAACAAATCCAACAAAATACCCACTACAAGATGAAAGTGGAGCAGAACTTACAAGAGTGCAATCAACTTGGAATATTAACCCTCCATTAGATGACCCAAGTACTGGAAACATTGATGAATCAATAAT
>TARA_R100000231_G_scaffold129802_3_pt1 | contig 10729 bp, 3 predicted proteins | sample TARA_R100000231 | Tara Oceans TARA_R100000231 (sample SAMEA2620565) | marine metagenome | biome: marine biome (ENVO:00000447); feature: surface water layer (ENVO:00002042); material: "saline water (ENVO:00002010), including plankton (ENVO:xxxxxxxx)" | depth 5 m | reverse complement strand
TTATTTATCAAATTTTGCAAACTTATATATAGTAAAAAGTATTGCTAGTATAAGAGATACAAATGTTAATATCTCGTTTACTTGTGCCATGCTTAGTCCTATAGCGCTAACGTTTGCTACACCTACTTGTAGTGTGTCTTTTATTTCTTCCATTTTCATTTTTTATGCGGCTTTTCTATTACATCTAATTCACTACAGCATTTTTTAGGTGTAGTGCAAGCGGATAAAATTAATAACAATATTATAACTAATCGTGATAGTAACATAAACCTGATTTATTTTTAGTTTGCATTTTACAACGTTTACCGTCTTTTTTAATTTTCTTACATTGAACTTGTTTGTCTCCTTGCTCAACCTTCTGGTGTACAGTACAATAAATCCCATCTACTGGTTTGTTTTTACATCTTACACCCGCTTTATTAGCAGCCGCACACGTAACTTCTTTACCTTCTTTCTTCTCTTGTTTCTGTTCATTTAAGAATTTTTCTTCTAATACTCTATTCTTTTCAGTCTGTTCAGCATCTCTCTTCTCTTTTCTTTCTTTCTTTTTTCTTTCTTTTACTTGTTGTCTAGCTTCTATTACATCTTCGTTTTGTATACCAAAGTTCCAAGTACTCCAACCTAAAAGCAAAGCCACACGTTTATAAGTTTCATGATCACTGTTCATGGCTTCTCTTATATTTCTTATTTTACTGTAGGCTCTATAAACAGGTGCGTTTGTAATAGCTTCAATAGCAGATGTTGCAGCTCCATAAACAGGGTTGTCTATGTCTGTTAATGGCATTTCTTTTATTACATCTCTATTAAACTCCCAAGTCTGCGTAGCACTATAAAGCTTTCTAGCTTTAATACCTATTGGTGGTGAGTAATTAAAAGCTTCAATTATAGTATAAGCATGATCAGCTCTATGTTTCTTTTCTTCTTGCTCAAGAAACTCTAATACAACATTTTTCATAGTTGAAACCGCAGCGCCCATAAAACCAGAACCTCTTAACACAGAGTCAAGCATACCATTACCAACTCTAGCGTAAGCATCTACTTTTTCTTCTTCTTCATCGTCATCACCAAAAGCTAAAGCAAACAATGCTTGCTGCATACTATAGAATATAGCGTTTTGCACAGCACCATAATAAACTATTTTAGATATATGAGTTCTAACATCACCTCTACGGTTTACTAAATCTTGAAAAGCTCTTTTCATTAACCTGTTATACTGCATAGGTGTGTTTTGAAAAGCTAGTATTAACTTACCTAACGGTGAAGCCTGTTGCATAGATATTTTATCTGGTCTAGCAGACTGCTGAGTAGCTTCTGCTATTTCTTGCATATCGTTAAACGCTTTGGCTTCAGCGTCTTTTTTAGACATACCTTCAGCTAAATAAGTATTTATTCTGTTTCTATAAAAAGCAGCACCACCTGAAGCGATAGCAAAACTATCTGCTATCTGTGTAGGTGTAAAACCTTTTTGTAATAAATAACCTATTGCTTTTCTTATTGGATTTTTAGCACCCGCAATAGCTTCTGCTAACTCTCTAGCATTAACATCTTGTTGTAAACCAGAACGTCTTTGTTTTAAGAAAGGTGAGTTAAATATAAAAGCTAAATCTTTCGCATATTGCCTTACGTTACCAACAGCTTTAGCAAACTTTAAAGGGTTGTTGTCACTCCAGTTTACAAAGTTTACAGTAGACAATGTTTGTAATAAAGCTGATCTAGCATTTATAAACATCGTTGCACCTATCGAACCATTTACCCAGTCGTTAAATCGATTCATCATACCACCAAAAAAGTTGTCACCTGTTTGTACTCTGTTACTACCAAGCCTCATTCTGTATAAAACGTTTTCTAAAGCAACTCTGTGATTAGTACCAAATACAGCTTCTATTTTATTTAAGTTTTCTTTTGAAAATATAGTATTAACATTTTCTTGCCACTCAGCTAAAGCAACTTCTCTAGCAGCGTCAGTAATATCATTTAACTCAGAAGATATAGTGTTAGCCAACCAAGCGTCATCTGGCTCAATTAAACCACCAGCGTTTCTTTGTATTATATCAACGTTATCAGCAAATGCTTTAACATCTGCGTTAGACTCTACGTATTTTACTAAAGCATTTTGATCAGCTTGAGATAAACCTGGTACATCAAAACCAGCTTGTACGTAATTATATACTCTTATAGCTTGATCTAAAGTAAAGTCAGAATCTGGTAAACGTTTATTTAATCTTTTAGAAACATCTTTAGCTGTTTTTCTTAGATTTTTATAATTAGTTGAAACTTGTTGTTTCAATAAGTTCACAGCTCTAACAGCTTTAGCGTAGGGATCAAATATTTTTTCTTTAAAAAATTTGTAATGTTTTTCTCCTTGTTTACCTTTACCTAACATTGGATATATTAAACCTGTTAAGTCTTCAGCTGAAGGTGGTAAAAAGAAAGTAAACCTGTTTTTTCTTTTACCCCTTAACTTTGCTTTTGCTGTGCTAAACTTTTTGTTTCTATCAACACCTTTACTTTGTTCTATTATAACATCTAAATTTATTTCATCTTTAGCTGATTTACCACCATCAACAACATCTTCTACAACACTATCAGCATCTTTACTAAACTGTATTTTAGCCTGAACAGCCTTGCCTTTTATATCTAACTGATCAATAACGTCAGCGACAGCTTTTACGTTTGGCAAAGCATCGTCAACAAAATACATATCATTATAACCTTCTGAAAACTTATCAAGCATCCATTGAGCTTTAGCTTCACCCGTACTATTACCTAAGCCTGTTATATTATTTAAAGGTATATTTATACCTTTTGATTTTAACCAACCGTGTATAGCTACAGCACTTTCAGCTGGTCTAGCTGTTAATATATAGTTGTTTTCTGGACCAAACTTAGCTATTCTGTTTTTAAGCTTTTGAAACAACGGTCCTTCAACACCACCTCTAACATTTATAAAGTCGTCAAAGTTAAAGTCGTAACCATCTTTCATAAGTTGAGGCCCTTGTATTGGCCACTGAGCACTACTAACTCTTATAACTTCATCACCTTTAGTAGCTTCAATAAAGTTTTCACCATCAATAATTAATGTTTCATCAAAATCAAACGTGCTCATACCTCTTGAAGGTGTATCTTTTGACCAAGATATTTTACTGTCTTTAGTCATAAACTTTAATTGCTTAACAACATCGTTACCTTCAGCGTAAGCATCATATAGATCTATTAAGTTTTTACCAATAAACTCTGAATCAGTACCTTTTTTAGCTGGGTCTAAACTTTTTATTGGTTTTATTTTACCTCTTAAACTAGGATCTAGCACCATCTCATTAAGTATACCTTTATTAAATGCTCTAGGAGAGCCATCGGCTGGTGATTTAACTTGATAACCAGCTCTTGTTATAGCTTTATCATGTTCTACAGATATAACCTGTACATAATAGTTGTCAAAAACACTATTGTCTAATGAGTTGTTTTTAACATAAGAGTTTATTATTTTAGCGGTAACATCAGCTAATGAAGTTCCATGTTCATATCTTACTATATCTTTATCCTTTTTGCCTTGTTTTTTACCATCAGCTAAAACACTTTCAATATCTTCTGCTATATATTCTGCTATAGCTGCTTTTCTTATAGGTGATTCCATACCTCTACCTAAACTTTGCACTAGTATAGCAAAGTCAGCAATATCAAAAGTTTTATTTTTAGGATCTTTAACCTGAGCCCAAGCTCTATCAAGAGTTGTTTTTATTATGTCTCTAGAATCTAAAGCTTGTTGTTTTCTACCTTTAAAATCTTTATCTTTAATAAACTGCACGGCATTGTCAGCTATTGTTTTAACGTTTAAATTAACGTTTGTATTTGGCCCTTCAAGAATATATTGACCTTGTTTAGGACTTACAACTTTAAAATCTTTTGGTAAGCCTTTGTTAATTAAATTTAAAAAATCTTGTTTACTTCTAGCTACTTGACCTCTATTAGTTTTTCTAACTCTTTTACCTCTTGAGTTTGTTTTAAACTGATCAAAATCTTTTACTTCAAAAATGTTACCTTCAGAGTCAACTTCAAAACGTCCATCTACTATTTTACTTAAACCAGAATAACCGTCCATTAAAAACTTTATATGACTTTCTAGTTTTTTAGCATCGACTTTACCGTCTTTTACTACAATGTCAGATATAGTTCCAGATAAAAAACCTCTTTGCTTTCTAACTCTATCTATGTCAAACAATAAATTACCTATATCTATAGTTTTACCATTACTGTCTTTAGGTAATTGTTTTTCTAACAACTTTTTTACTCTTAACTCTGTACTAGCTTCTTGAGCTAATAAATCTAACTCTTCTTCTATATTAAATTCAGGTTGTATTTCTTTTAAGTTTTCTGATACTTCTACGGCTTTGTCTCTATCTTGCTTTATTTTCTTTTTTAAAGCTGTTTTAGCAGCGTTACTTAAATCATTATAAATAGAATCTACTACAGCGTCTATATAACTATTATCAGAGTAATTTTCAGAAACTAACTGTATAACATCTGACCACCTTTCTTTTGTAGTTGTATCTTCTACAGTGTCTCTACTAAACACTTGCTCTGATTTACCGTCAGCTAACTTAGCTCTAACAGCGTCAGAGTCTGTTCCCTGTGTAATACTTTTTAATCTTAAACCTTGATTGGCAGCTAACACGGCTTTTTGAACTATAAAAGCTCTTATGGCACCATCAAACTCTTTTGAAGTTTCAAATGTTCCATCAGAGTTAATACCAAACATACGTAAAAACTCTTCTTTACCTACATCTTTTCTTTTTGCCTGCTCTTTCTTTTGACCTAATTCTTTTTTAGCTCCTTCAGAAACTTTAAGTCTTTCACCTGTTGTATAAAAACTTGTTAACTTAGTATTAGCAACACCAGTCGCTTGACCACTTCTAGTTTCACCCTCAGGTAAAGCATCATACAAAGAAGAATCGTAATCTCCATTTTCATTAACGCTTTGACTGTATATTAAATTTTGAGCATTAGCTCTTTCAGCAGCTGTTAAATCTTGGTTTGCTAGTATTTTTAGAGGGTCTACACCAAAATGAGATGATATTGTTTCTAAAACGCTGTATAGAGCACCCTCTGGAACCGCGTCTGACGTTTTTGTTGGATTTACGAGTCTACCTTTTCTTTCAATCTTTTTTACCTTAGAAATGAGATTTTTAATATCTTTATAATCATAGCTTTTTATATCACCTTCAAAGTTATTTATAGCATTTTCAATAGAATTTTTAGCGTCTTGCGATAAACCTAAAATATTAATAGCTAATAACTCTTCAACAACTTCTTTCGCAAGTTGTTTTTTACCAGGTATTATTATTTCATTATCTAATTTTTCCAAATAACTATCTTGATCAGCCTTTATTGTATCAGCAATAGTTGTTTTATCTCCTGTTGGTTGTTCATATGATATTGTTTTTCCTTCACCACGTTGATTAAACTCTTTTATTACATCACCTTTAGCTCTATATATTATAGACATACCACCTCCACCTGAAATACCAGTTAACCAACCAAATAAACTTTTGTTTATGTCATAGTTATAGTTTTTTAAATATCTTTCGCCAAGCTTTTCTTTTACTTTTCTAATAAACTCAGGCATGTCTTGAGGTTGTAAACCTAAACTTATCATGTCTTTTTTTATTAAACCATCTAATACTTTACTACTTGTAATCGCACTATAACCATCGTAAAAGTCATTAGACTTTTTAAACTCCTGTGCGTTTCTATATTTTGGTGAACCGTTTTCGTTCATTACAAACCTATCTAACGCATCACTTATTTTACCGTCTTGTAGTTTATTTTCTAAATCAGCTTCTCTTGAAAACTTAGCCTCAGCTTTTCTTTGCTCATAAGTTCTAGCGTTTTTAAACATCTTACCTTTAGCACCTCTTTTCATCATCTTAGCTATAGCAAGATTAGGTTTATTATCTTTAACACTCTTAGCAAAGTCAATCATAAAGTTTTTTATATCTTGCGGTGTATCAAGAGAAACTTCATAGCCAAGATAATTTTGAGCAAACCTTCTTATTATACCAGCTAGCTTTTGAAAACCTGTTTGTGATATTTCTATATCACCATCTATATACATTTCTATAGCTTGAGTTAATAGTTCTTCATGAGCTTGATTTCTGTCATACAAAGATATTCTTTCGTTAAAAGTATTTACCATACCTCTTTTAAAAGTAACGTCACTACCTTTTAAAACTTCTAAAACAGCACCACCTAAAACTTCTCTCATTTGTGGATCAGCTTTTAATGTATTGTAAAATGCAGCATGTACAAACTCGTGTGCCGCGGTACTAAATCTACCTTTATCTAAAGCTCTATCTTTATTAAGTATTATTTCATAACCGCTAATTTTACCATCTTTAAATCTAGGTATCATAGCCCCAAACGATGCTGCATTACCTTTTATAGTGTTTAACATTTTAATTGTTTGGCCAGTCTTTTTTAAAGCTTGGTTTCTTTCTTGTACAATAGCATCTCTTTCTGACTCGCTTAAGTTTGGATCAGAAATTAAATCATTTAAACCCTCTATAAGACCCATTTGCTCTGCTTGATAATCAACTATTTCATCTTTAGAATTTTTATATTCTTCTTGAGCAGCTATATCTTCCATTTGATTTTGGTCTTTAGCCTCAACAACTTTTATAGTTGGAGCACCAATATCTTTAAGCTTTTTATTATAACTTTCAATAACTTCTTTTTGTCTAGCGTAGTTATTGTCAATATCTTTTTGTTTGTATTGAGCTAATATAGATTCTTTAGCATCAAGATTATTGTTTACGTTTCTTTGTAATAGAGATATTAAATTATTTTTTTGCTCTTGTGTAGTGTTTTCGTTAGCTAAAATATCTTCCGCTTTTTTTCTTAACTTGTGATTTTCAACTTCTATTTCTATTAAAACTCTTTTATCTTCTGGCTTTAAATTATCTATGCGTTTTATATCGTTGTTTAGTATTCTACCACTTTCTTCTATTAATTCATCTATTTGATCTTGATAATCTTTTCGTAAAAGATCTTGTTCTCTTTTTGGTAGATTAGGATCTATCTCTTTAATTCTATTTAATAAACCCTCTACTTTTATACCGTTCTCACCTATTTTTTGATTAGAGTCTTTTGAGGTAAATGGTGCTCTCATTAGCTTACCTGCAGTTCCAGGTACTTTTAAAGAACTTGAGACTAAAGCTCCAGTAACAAAAGCTTCTGTAACACCGTCATACAAACTTTTTGTATCGTCACCACTTAATATATCAGCTAAATTACTAGACATGGTAGCTACAACTTCAGAACTACCTTCTTCAATTATGTCTTTAGCTGCATATTTACTGTTATCAAATGTAAATATATTTTTTTGTAATCCTTGTTTAAAACCTAACTTAGCGCTTGGATTATTTCTTATAGCACCTTTTAATGTACGAACCTGACCTAAAGTAATTCTTTCAGAACCTGCTTCCATTATACCTGTAAAACCAGCGTTTAAAAACATAGTACTAAAACTTAAGTCTTGACCATATAAACCTCCAGTTTTATCATAAAGATCTTTTTGTTCTTCTAGCTCTGTAAACTTGCTACCAGCAGAAGAAGCTCCAAGTATAGCTAAAGAAGCACCACCTGTAAAATACATTAAAGCTAGTTGAGGTATTTGACCTACAACAGCTGTACTAGCCCAATAACCAAAGTCTCTAAAAGAACTTATTTTATCAAACTGTATTGGCTTCATTATATTATCCTGTAAAGACTCTTGCCATTTATCTATATTTTTAGAAGCATAATCCCAAGCGCTGTTTTTTCCAAGAACACTTCTAAACCCACCTTGAGGTTTGCTAGTTCCAGGAGCTACAGACGTTAAATAACTTCCAGCTGGTGTACCTCTTGCTGCTAAAACAAGCTCTTGTGGTATTTGCATAACCATATCTGCAGCGCTTATAATACCTTGACCTAAATCTATACCCATGTTTAAAAACTGAGTACCAAGAACAGTACCTATTTGATGATTTCTTTTGAATACATCTACAAAAGTTTCTATATCTTTTTCTTCTAACTGTAGTTTTTCAATTTGTTCAACTAAAGATTTTTGAGTACCTACGTAGCTGTTAAACTTATTTATTAAAAACTTTTCTTCCGAAGCTTTTTCTAAGTACTCTTCTACAAACTTAACATATTCTTCTTCTGATAACTCTTCTCTTTTAGCCTCTAAGTCTGTTGTTGTAAAATACTCTTTTAATTCTTTTAATCTAGAACCTATAGCTTCTGTATCTTGGCTTAACACATCGAAAGAAGCTAATACAGCTTTTTCTTCTTCTTTTAAATTAGCTAATTTATCAGAACCTTCTTTAAAAAGTTCTTTTTGTCTTTCTGGCTTAGAAAATAAACCAAAGTCAGTGTGTTTATCGTTTTCAATATCCATTACATAATTAGCTAAATTAGCTTCAGTAGCTTCAACATTTAACTGACTAGTAAAGTTTTCTTTTATTTTGTCTTGATCTAGCTCTATAGAGTTTTTTATGTTTTTAAACTCTTCACTTTCTAACAGCTCAGCATACCTTGTGGTTGGCATACCATCTTCACCGTATAAAGACTTTTGAAACTCAATAGCGTCTTTTTCTTCTGGATAATTGTTTTTTATATATTTATTTAGAGCCTCGTTGTTAAGATATTGCTGTTCGGCTTTTGAATATTTATCTAATAAACCGTCACTTTGCTTAGAAACTTTTTTATCACCTAAATCTATACCTTGTTCTTCTAATATTCTTTGCCTTTTTTTAGCTTCAGCTCTTGGTTTTCTAAACTGTATTTGCCTTTCAGTTGTTTCTATTTTAAGCTCATGTTGCTCTAACTGTTTCTGCGAGTATCCACTAGTATCTGTTTCTTGTAATTCTTTTAATCTATTTTGGTAAAAAGTTAGTTCGTTTTCAAAGTCTGGTTGAAAATCATCTGCTTCAGCACTTTCAACCTGCTCTATAGTTGACTTATATCTTTTAATAATATTGTAAGTTTCTTCATCTGAAATATCTCCTAAACCCCAAGACGTTCTAATCTTTTCTAAAGTTGTTTTAGTGTCTTCATAATCTAAACCTATTTTCTCTAATTGATCTTCAGTTGCTTTAGTAGTTTTAATTATTTGAGTTACATCGTCTGTGTCACCTTCAAACGGTTTAGTTTCTTGATCAACTTTAATTTCATCTGATTTAAAAGTTTCGTTATATTCAGGTAGTTTAATTTCATCAGCTTTTGCAGAAAAATACTGCTCAATAAATTCTTCTTTAGTACCGCTATAATCTCCTTCTTCAACCATGCTATTATATAAAAGTTGTTGACCTTCTTCACTTCCATAATTTTCTTGAAAAGAAGCATATGAACCTGAGTAGTCCCCATTTTGATACATTAGACTATATAATTTTTGACTCATGCTGTAATTTAACCTCTGTCGTATTTACTTTTATTTGAAGCGCCTGTTTTTTGACCTCTTTCAAATCTTAATTGTGATTTTGCTGTTGCGTATTCTGCTAGTGCTTGTTGAGCTAATTTAAAGTTTTTAGGGTCTTCCATAGCTTTTATTATTTCTTCTTTAGTTATTGTACCGTCTTTATTTTCGTCTGTCCAAGTTAATTTATTTTCAATAGCCATAAAGTCATCTATAAACGAAGCACCACTATCTGTAAAATCATAACCCATCATACGTTTTAAGTTAGATTTAGTAATAAGGTTTTTGTTTTTTGAAAGCTCTTGTTTTTCATATTCAGACCAGCTTGCTTTTGGATATGTCATACCTAAAGTTTCTAAAGAACTAGCAGCTTGCATCCAGTTAGCTTGTTGTGTTAAAGGCTTTTGATTTCTTTCAACAATATCTTGATATTCTTTTGTAGTTATTTCTCTACCATTTACATTAAAAACCATATCTCCAGAGGCGTTGTATTTTATTCTAGCTGATTCTTGAGTATTTATAGCTTCTATTATTTTTCTATCTTCATCACTCATATTATCTACAAACATAGGTGGAGTTTTATCAGTTCCATTATATAAATCTTGAGTGTTCATAACTAAACCTTTCCAGGTTTGTAATTGAGAAGATCTATTTTGCTGTGCTTTTAACAAAGACTCTTGTTTAGTTTTATCACCACTTATAACAGCAGCATCATATTCTGCTCTAAACTGTTCTTCTAATTTTCCAAACTCTTCAAACAACTCTGGTGTAGCCCAAGAGCTTCTAGCCCCAAGAGCTTCAAAGCTATCGTCAAACTTAGCCTTACCTTCTTGTTGTTCTTTAGCTTTTTTAACTATACCTTCAGCGCCTTCTGTTAATGTTGTTGTTAAATTAGTTAAACCATCTCTACCACCATCTCTATCTCTACCCGTTGTTCTACCAGCTTCTTTAACTCTGTTTAATATGTCAGGTCGTAAAGTATAATCTAAACTTCTACTAGCTGCTGTTTTTGTTCCTGATTTTGTTGCCATATTTTATTTTTTATTGATCGTCTAAAAACTCTTGATAAGTTGCATAAGCTTTTTCTGTATTTCCAACTGGTACAGATGGAGTTGTTTGAAACAGCTTAGATAAATCTTTTGTTCCAGCGTAATCAAAACCAGCTTGAGCTATATCACCGATACCTTCAAACATGTCTTCTCTAGCGGCTGACTGAGCTGCTAATTGATTTGATTTTTCATCTGCAGCTAAACCAAGTAAAGACTGTATTTTACCAGC
>TARA_R100000231_G_scaffold87050_2_pt1 | contig 10828 bp, 5 predicted proteins | sample TARA_R100000231 | Tara Oceans TARA_R100000231 (sample SAMEA2620565) | marine metagenome | biome: marine biome (ENVO:00000447); feature: surface water layer (ENVO:00002042); material: "saline water (ENVO:00002010), including plankton (ENVO:xxxxxxxx)" | depth 5 m | reverse complement strand
ATTGATACCTATTGTATCACCATTTGGGGTAACTGTTGAAGAAGCTAACCCATTGGATCCTAATGAAATTAATTTAATATTTAATCAGGGAACCGCGAAAGAAGCTAAAGTTAATATTGAATTAGAGGACTATGACAATGAGACTTTTCCAGAATTTGTTAAAGGAATTATTATTAAAAATTTAGATTCAACCGATTTAGTAAAAGGATACAAATTATCAATTGAAAAAGACTCAATCATAAACGTCACAGGAGGCAAAGCTAGGTAAAAATAGTAAACATGGATGAACAACTTTTAAAAGATTTTTTAGCTACGGCCCAAGCTGACAAATATAATTGGGACGTGATAATGCCTAAGTTTCCGGAGCTTGCTGATATAGATCTTCAAGTGTTAAAAGATTATGCTGAAACCGCGATTCAAAGAAATTATGAATATGAAACGATCAATCCTTTGTTTCCCGAAATATTTTCTGCGCAAGATGTAAAAAAAAAAGAAGATACGGAATTACAATTGGTGGGTGGTTCTTTGGCGCAACCTACGATCCAAGCCCCAAAAATTGATACCCAACCTGAGGTTGAAACTCAAACTGTTGTTGAAACAACCGAGATAATCCCAGAAGAAGATCCCGATTTACCTGTTACTTTAGAGGAAATAAGCAAGGATGAAGAGTTTATTCTCCCAAAACTCAACTATAAATTTAAAAATGATGGTTTTGTTTTTGAAGAAACAGGCCTTACTGACAATGTAAAGGTTACTGCGCCTAACAACGAAACTATTACAATAGGTCTTGATGCATTTACAACAGCTCAAAACAGGGAAGAAAGGGATAGGCTCAATAAGTTTATCGATGCCAACAAGCAAGACACGCTTCAGATAAACAAAGCTATTGAGAAGTACGATTACAAAAAGATGATTTTTCAAAATCAAAAGGACGTTCAAGAAAGAATGGATGCTTTGAAAGAAGAATCTAATGCCTTTGAAAAAAATATACAAAGCTTTTTGTATGAACAAAGTGTCTTAGAAGAAGAGGGTAAGGCTTTACAGGCATTATCTGAACAGCAACGAAGAGCGCAAAAGGATCGTATAGATAAGTATAATCAAGAAATGATCCGCCTTAACAAAAGTTATCAGCAGATTCAAAACTATTATAAAGACTTTGAGTTTAGAGAAAAGCAATTAAATGCCGCTGTTGGTGAGTATTACGACATGAAAAGAAGCCAAGGATCAATGGCGGCTGGGCTTGTTGATAGTTTTTTAAGAGGGGCAGGTGAGATAGGAGCAGGAGTTGTTGATATTGCAATAGATATAGGGGGTAAGGTTCCAAGAAAAGAAATGACACCAGAAGAAAAAATAGCTTCTGATAAAAGAACAAAAGAATTAAAACAAAAAATGTTACCTCCCATCAGAGAGTTTTTTGTTGAAACATTTGGTGGTAAAGATGTATCTGAACAATGGATGATGGCACAACAGGAGAAGTTTTTCCCTGGTGCTTTTTTAGGATTAGCTCGTAGTTTACCAGCTTTACTTGCTCCGGGGGGATCTTTAGTTAGGCTGCCAGCTTTATTTGCGCAAGTAAATGCTCAATATGAAGAAGAGTTCAAGGACCTTGATTTAACAGAAGATGAAAAGGCAACGTTAAAAATACCTCTTGCAGCAGTCACTGCCGTATTAGAAAACGTTGGTTTTAGAAACGTTTTAGGTAACAGTCCCTTCGTAAAAAGAATATTACTTAATGTAGCTAAAAAAGTTCCAACAAATGCAAATGCATCAGTGTTAAATGATTTTATTAGAAATGAAATAAAAAGCAAACTGGGAAGGGCTGGATCTAGACTAAGCTCTGCTGCTCTAGCAGAAGCAGAAACAGGAGCTTTTCAAGAGGGTGCAGACATAGGCGGAAAAGAATTGTTTGAATTTTTAAAAGGAAAAGAGCTTTTCCAAACACCTGAAGGTGTAACTGAGATATTAAGTGAGATAGCCTATGCAGCTGGTCAAGAGGCTGTAGGTGGTTTTGTGCTGGGAACATTGCCAGCTATCAGTGATGCTTATGCGTCAAAAGATTTTACAAGGGTTGACAAAGAGGTTTTAGAAATGTTTTTAAACATTCGAAACGACGGCTTTACCAAAAAAGCATTTGTCCAACAGCAGAAACAAAGGATTGAAAAGGGTGAGATTACAAAGGAAGAGGCACAAAATCAATTAGACAACTTTGACAAGGCAGCTGGTTTAGCCAATCAAATACCAACAGACATAAGTGTTGAAAAGCAACAACAAATATTAGGTCTTTTAGCAAGTAAACAAGAATTACAAAATGAAAAAGCAGACAAAGACCCAGCTACTGTTGGTAATATTGATCAACAAATACAACAGATTGACAACCAAATAGAACAAGTCTTGAGTCAGGAGCAGACGGTTGAAGAACCTATTCCAGACTTTGTTGAAGAGCAAGAGCAGGAAGTAGATACAGAAACTCAGCTTACGGAAGAACAACAAGATATTGATGCTTTCTTTGGAGAAGAAGTTGAAGAGACCACCGAAACAGTGGCATCTAATCTAAGTGTAAATAGAGCAGGTGAAACAGTTGAAAAAGGTGCAGAACAAATACAGAGAGAAAACAACGTCACTCGAATAGCCAGAACCGCGGCAAGTGCTATAAAAAATCTCCTGCCTAACACTCGAATTGTAATACATGAGAATGAGTCGGAATACTTAAAGTTTGCTGCTCCAGGGCGAGGTGAACTTATTGGCGATACCATACATATAAATCTGTCAAAAGCATTAGAAACTACTGTCCCACACGAGGTTTTTCACGCTGTATTTTTAAGTAAAATTAAGACTGATCCTAAAGCAGCACAGGTTGCTGAAACAATGATGATGTCTGTTCGAAAAACTTTATCTAACGATAGCGAACTGGCTAGAAGGATAGACACGTTTGCAGAATCATACAAGGATGTAAGCGAGTTGCAGAACGAAGAGAGGCTTGCAGAGCTTATTGGAATAATGGCCTCAGAGTATAAGACACTGACCAAACCGCAAAAGAATATTGTTGTAAAATTTATAGAGGACTTGGCCAGAACTTTAGGTGTTGATCTTAATCTAACAGAGTTTACAAAAACTGACAACGATGTAATTGATTTATTAAATACTTTATCTACAAAAGTTGCGACAGGAGAGGAGATACAAGAGTCAGATATAGAAATATTGGAGTCAGAGGAACTGTTAGAACAAGAACAAGGAGAAGGTGGTCAAGTTGGTACAGTTGAAATAACAGAACAAAAAAGACGGGCACAAAAAGCACCTAGTGTTTCAAATGATACAAGATCTTTTGCGTCACTTATACAAGAAAAAAGTCTTACTGATTTTAATGGACAGAATTTTGTTACCAACATGTATGATTTTACCAATTCGGGTCCAACTGAAATCGCACCTGGAATAGTTCTCCAACTTGACGGCGGTAAAAGCTATGTCCCCCTAATGATGGAAAGACAGGGGTTGAAGCTTGGTGATAAATCCAATCTTGCTGCTTTCAATAGTCAAGCGCAAGCCGAAACATTTATTAGAAATTCCCAGCAAGGTAATGCTAATTTATTTATGCCACACGTTGGAACAAAAGAGGGTTCATGGCAATTTCAACAAAACCTGCTAGAACAACTTACTGATGCAGCATTACAAAATAACATACTATCTAACAGGGAAATAATAAATACTTTTAATGAAGGTTTATCTAGTATTGAAGGGTTAAGAGCGTTTGATATATTTAAGAAAAAACTAGGAAGGAACATTAAAAATTTTAACATCTTCAGAGACAACCCAAAACAATTAATTGAATTATTAGATATAAATAATAATTATTCTCCTGATTTGAGAAAAATATTAAACGATAAACTCTCTGCAAATAAAAAATATCAAGAGGCTGTAGGAGTAAAAAATAAATTAGACTTTGTAGGAAAATTTGAGGACCCTTTAAATGTAGGTAGTGTAGCTGGTGATTTGGTCAGTATAATAGAGTTTGATAATAAAACTTTTGAGGTATCAAAGCCAAATATAGGTGACGTGGATTATCATCCATCGTTTGCTTTTACAATCAAAGCTAACATAAATGGAATATATCAACCCACTGAGTTTCTTCAGTCAAGTAATGTTACAAAAAAGTATTTAAAATATAATCAAAAAGCCGTTACAGTCTCTGAAAAAAAGGTAGGAAGAGAAGCAGAATTTGATAGAGCAAACGTAAAAAGTAGTGCGGGATCTATACCTAAAGTAGCCACAGCAGAATTGGTTAGAGAACAAAGAAGACAACAAAGGACAATAGAGCAGGTAGCCCAGCAATATAATATGGACAACCAAGGGTTTATACCCAAGACTGCCAACCTATCACAGTTGCGTAAAGCTGTTGCTCCATTCGGGTTAGAGGCAAGACGAGCTAGAGTAGATCAGTTTGGTAGAGGAGGTGGATTGTTTCTTGTACGTGATGGAAGAAAGTTCAACCCGTTTGCTCAGACCACTAGAAGAAGACAACAAAGAACGCCGGCTGATTATATCCGTGAAGGAAGAGAAGCTGGCTTTAGAGATGAATTGATTGTTGATTATCTTAAACGTGTACAAAAGCTTCGTGTCAAAGATATAAAAGAGCTTATGGGCTTAGACTCAGAAACATTGGGAGCCCTACCAGAGAGTTTTAAAAATATAAAAGGAGGAGCTAAAGCTGGTCTAAAACTCTTCAACAAAATAGATTTGTTAATTAAAAAAGAAAAGAAATTAAACAATCGACGAAAAAATAAATTGACCGACGCCCAAATCATGGATAAGGCTGTTGCGTTTTTAGAAAATCAAGTGGAATATAAAAACGAAGCCGATACGTATAAGGTAAAAGGTGAAACAAAAGCCAGAAAAACTTTGTCTACACAACAGGCATTGATGCTTTCAGATCTACAAAAGACATTAAACCAGAGGCCAACTAAAGACATAGCATTTAAAATTAGAGCAGCCAGAGCTCTTGTCAGATCAAGATCCAAGGGTCAAAGGGATTTGCAAAAGGTCAAGAGAGAGCTGCGTAACTTTATGCGAAAGACTTTACCACCTGCGATATTTACCAAAAAAGAGGCGTTGCAACTAGTTCAAAAGATTGAGCAGGCTACCAATGCTAATATTGAAAACATAATGGAGGAGGTTATAGACTTAGCCACGGCTAAGAATAACGTTGCTCTACAAAATCAAATCAATAAAATCCTTACCGATAAATATGAAGTTTTAGTAAGTGGCAGAAGAAAACCCAAAAAAATTGATCTAGACACTAGAAAAAGAATAGAAGCCATAAATAATAATGTTCTGCCGCCGACAGCTACAGAAGAGGAAATATCTGATAAGAACGAAGCTTTGAACAGAGAGTTTTTAGAGTTAGCTCAAGACCCTAATCAAGACCCTTTTGTTGTTAACAAGATGGTTGATCTTCAAATAGCTATAAATTTAAACAATGCTTCTCTTCTAGAAAACACAGATGCAAACAAAACGTTGATGTTAGATCAGGCTTTTGATGCTTTATCTGGTATGGTTCAGTTTGGTAGATCGGTTCTCAAAGCCCAGATTGAAGCTCAAGCGCAAGAATATCGAAGACAATTTGCTGAACTTTACTACGACATAACAGGCAATAAATTAAATCTGGACGACCCAGACTTAAATGAACAGCTTGAAAATGAAAAGTATGCTCGTAACAATGCCACTAACCGAAGAAAAGTAAAGAATAAGGCAGCCAATTTAGTTAAAAATATTATGCGAGAAATTGATAATTTTTTCTTTGGATCGCAGGAGGCTTTAGATGGGTTGATGGATAAAATATCTTCTTTACCAGGGGAGTTGTTTGGTGGTAGAGCTCAAGTATTGGTGACTGATAAAATAGATGCAGCTTCAAGAGAGTTTAAAAAAAGGCGGCTGGTATTGTCTACGTTGCTGGATAAAGAAATGGCCAACTATTTAGGTGCCAACTGGAGAACAAGAAATAAACAGTTTAGTCAATTAAAAGCTACAGGTATATATAAAAACCCAGAGAGAGTTGCTAAGGCGCAACAAGAATATGATAAAGACCCTACAAGTGTTGATAAGAAACAAAAGCTTGATAAGGTTATAAACGAAGAGGAGATTTATCAGTCTCAAAATCAACTGTACTACATGTACAATCAGTTTAAAGATCCTGCTAACAGAGGTGCTTTTGAGGCTATGTACGGAGAACAAACTGATAGGATCATGGAAGAGATTGAAAACTACATTGATCCTGACCTAAAAAGGTTTGCCGACTGGCAAGTCAATGTTTTATATCCAACCTTATACACTCATTACAACGAAGCTTATAAGAAAATTTACCGAACAGACCTGCCAATGAATAAATATTATGCAGGTTATTTAGTAAGAGAAGGTACTGCTCCTAATGAGTTAGATTTACTCGGTGATCAAGGAATTATGCAAACTGCGGTTGGATCGGCTTCCACTAAAGCTAGGACCAGAAATAATAAGAAAATAGTTTTTACAGACGGAACTACTGCACTTACAAGCTATATTGATGACATGGAGTATTTTGCTGCATATTCTTCTGCTATTAGAGATATAAACAAACTATTCAGCAACCAGTATATCAAAGATGCAATAAGAAATATACATGGGCAGAGAATAAATAGTTTAATAGACGATGCCATTAAAAAATTAGCTAGCCGAGGTAGAGAAAAACATTATGGTACTGCTTTTTTAGATGGTTTAAATACAGCCTTTTTACTTTCAAGACTGGGTATTTCTCCGGTCATTATGATAAAGCAGTTAACCTCATTATTTACATATGCTAATGACATTGGCATAGTTAATTGGCTTAAATATGCTGCTAAAAACAAAAGCCAACAACTGCAAGTGTTCAAAGAAATTAGGGATAATTCTGTATACATGCAGGATAGGAACAACAATTCTATATTAAGACAAATAGAGAACTATAGTGAAAACAAGGCCAACAAAGTTTTACCACTAGGTTCAAGAACTAAAGATTGGATTGTAAACTTTTTAATGGCACAAGTTATAGTGGGTGACCGGACAGCGATAATGTTAGGGGGAGCTCCAAACTATTCTTATTACAAAGATCAGTTTAAAAAGAATAACCCCAACGCGACTGAACAAGAAGCCATTGATCATGCAATTATAAAGTTTGAAAGGGATACAAAAAGAACCCAGCAGTCTAGTGACCTGCAAGATAAAGACTTTTATCAAACAAGAGGACCACTTGTAAGAGCAGCTAATATGTTCTTAACAACTCCAAAACAATATCTTAGAAAAGAAATACAGGCTGTAAGGGCTTTGAATAGAAAACTTTTAGCTTGGGATCGCAAGGCTGGTAAAGGAACCATCGGTGAAAACATACGTACATTTGTAATGTATCACATATTTATGCCTGTGTTATTCCAATATGTAACATTAGGACTTCCTGGGCTTTTAAGAGAGTTTAGAGATGATGATGACGAAGACTTGTGGAGAGCAGCTATAATAGGAAATCTAAATGCTATATTTATTTGGGGACAAGTTTTTACTACTATAGGAGATACGCTTACTGGAAAACCATGGACGTCGAGTAAAGATGTTGGTGTTTTGGCTATTGCAAAAGGCGTGACTGAGAAGTTTAAAAAAGCCGAACGTACCAAAGATCCTCGGTTGAAAGCTCAGTACATGAATGACTTTTATCTAGATCTGGCTCAAGTAACAGGTTTACCTTTATTAACAGTAAAAAAGTTAGTTAATAACTACAGTAAGGTTTTAGATTCAAAAGATATGGGTGAAGCTATTCTCAGGTTATTTAACTTCTCTGAGTATGCTATCAAGGGTAGGAAAAAAAGACAAAGAAGTTCAAGGGCTTCAGATAAAGAACTTAAGATGCTGTTTCCAGAGTTGTATGATGAATTAAAAGAGGAAAATCAAGAAGTTGAGGAACTGGAAAAAGAACTTAAAGATTTAGAAAAAGAATTGTTAGAAGATTTATACAAGTAATTATGCCATTTAGAAGTCAAGCCCAGAGAGCCTACATGTATAAGAATCTGCCTGAGATTGCAGAAAAATGGGAACGTGAAACTACATCGGGTACACTACCAAAAAGAATACATCCAAAAAAGAAAAGGCCATCTATAATTTCGCAAAGAAGAAGGAGAAGAGGTCTTAGAAGATAAGCAAAAAAAGAATATACATGACTATCGCTGAGATAGCTGTTGCTGCTATAAAATCATAATCGGGATCAAACTTCATCGGTAACTGAATCGCCAACGCTACGTAATTTTTTCGTTAGATTATTAACCTCACCTCTAAGTGGGACATATTCTTTGTCGATAAGATGTTCGTATATTGTGTTCAGTGAAGAATGTAGATCAGCCATTACAAAATTAATATTTCGTATACGTTTATTTTCAACTGGTGTTAATCCATCCATGAACACTAAATTATAAAATTTTTTTTAATATTTTAAAATAACACTACCCTCTAAATATTTCACAAGTAAATCCATGGGTTTCAAGCTCTTGTATACGATACTCCTGGAGCTTAGATATCTTTCCGTTTTTTGTTTTGACTTCTACAAAGAGTATAGGCTTATTTGGGTGAAGAGCTAGTAAATCTGGTATTCCGTTCTTATTAGTTTTGACAAGTTTTATGACAAAGTATCCTTCAGCTTCAAGCTGTTTTATTCTTTTGGCTTGAATCTTTTGCTCTGTCATTATATCCTATTTAAACATGTCATAATATTCACGCCAGTCACAGGTAATTATGTTATAATTAGTTTTGTTTTTTTGGTAAGTTATATCTAACATCTTTTCTTCACTTCCAATATATCCATTATTTATAGATTCAACAATGGTTTCATTAAAAGATTTGTGTAAATCATTTATGGTGTTAAGCGGACAAAAAATCGATCCCCCTTGTATATATCTTACTTGGGACAACGCATGCTTTTCTGCGTCATTGATGTAAAAATCTGGTTGATGTGAAAAAAAGGTAATGCTTTTTGGCTCTTCTATATTATTTAGCTTAGATATATTAGGCCATATAACACCTTTATATAAAGATATATTATCTCTTAAACCACCTGCGTCTACCCAAATAACAATGTCATTAGCAAAATATCTTTTGTTTATAGTTTCTTTAATGAAGTCTAGCTTGTTAAATATAAGAGTGTTGTAAAGTGGCTTAGTCATTTCAGGAACATCAAAAATAATTTTTGATTTAAACTTTACTGAGTTCATAAGTTTATCAAGCTTGTTAAAATACCTTTGATAAGCAGGTAGTTCGTTAAGATCTTTTTTAATAACTAAAGTATTGTGGAGGATAGGATCATATTTTTTTCTAATATTTAATATATCATCATAAAACTTATCTTCTGTATATATTACAAACTTTGCATTTAACGAAAGAGTATTCTCTAACCACCATAGATACGTATGATAAGACTGATTAAATGTTTTCCACTTATCACGTCCAATATCAAATAGTGCTGTAACAATAGTTGGGCTATCAATCATAAACTCAAAAGGTCTTTTTTAAAATGTTTAAGTGTATAATCTTTCTTTCCAATAACTGCTTTGTATATCTGATCTTCAATCCCGCCCCTTGAGAATATCCAGTAAACATCGTTCTTTAATCTATTTTTGGTGGTCATGCGATCTCTGGATTGCCAATAGCTAGTCGCACTAAAATCAATGTTGTAATAAACAAGGCATTGAGCTTGTCGCAAACTAATTCCTTCTCTTCCGCTAACTATCTGTAGTGCTATGTTTTTATCTGTTGATTTGAACTCATTTAATTCAGTGGTTAATTTATCTTGAAAAACTTTCTTCAAAGCCTGGAGCTCCTGCTTGAATTTGTAGAATATAGCGATTTTCTTATCACAAAACTGATTCAATATAAACTTAGCCTTGGTAAGATCAAGGACAGTAGATGCTCCACTTTCAAACTTAATAGTTCCTGAATAAATCTGGTGTAACTTCATCATAAGCTTTACCGGAGTGTCTGCAAGTATTACTTCGCTTTTACCTTGTACCACTAAATCTTTTTTTAGCTTGCTTGCTAGGTTGTATGTAAGTGAGGACATGTCTACATGCATAACATTTTCTTTTGTTTCAGTTTTAAACCCTGCTTCTTTTTGGCTATAAGAAATAAAATAAGGCTTCATGGCGTCCATAATTGTGGGTAAACCATCTGAGTAATCTCTAATGTTTAAGCCATTTATTTTTTTCTCGGTCACCTTAACATACTCATGACAAAATTTATAAAAGTTGATAAACCTTTTAAAAGGGTTACTAGGTATTGCATAAATCTGGTGATACATTTGGCTAAAGGACTCGGGCGTTGGTGTACCTGAAAGTAAAATAACAAGAGGATTGTTTTTTTGAATTATAATTTTTACCTGCTTTGCTCGCTTGCTTGGTTTAGGAAAGGCTCCTAAAGAGTGAGCCTCATCTAAAACAACAAGATCATAGCTACCTTCTATTTTGTGGAGGCTTTCATAATTAATTATATCAATCTCAAAGTTGCTATCCAACTTATTGTAGTCGTCTTGAATAGAGCTGATTGCTTTTTTCTTAGTTATAAACAACACCTTGGAAACACCTAATTCTTTAGCAATACCAAGGCTAGTAAGAGTTTTTCCTGTTCTAACTTCCATAGCTAAATAAACAAATCCATGTTTATCAACCACGCTTGAGCCTTTGTTAATAATGTTCTGTTGATAGTCTCGAAATTTCATATAAGCTTTTGTTGTATGTCAGCTTCAGTTCGAGGTTTTATACGTATCCACTTACCGGCATTATCCCTTCCGATCTCA
>TARA_R100000231_G_scaffold19149_2_pt1 | contig 10874 bp, 3 predicted proteins | sample TARA_R100000231 | Tara Oceans TARA_R100000231 (sample SAMEA2620565) | marine metagenome | biome: marine biome (ENVO:00000447); feature: surface water layer (ENVO:00002042); material: "saline water (ENVO:00002010), including plankton (ENVO:xxxxxxxx)" | depth 5 m | reverse complement strand
AAGCAAAAACTAGACCTTGCAAATAAATATGTAATGGCTGCTATGTCTACGTCAAAGGCGGGTGATCCCATAATGTCGTTTCTTCAAGACCTTAGTATTGGGGAGTTTATAACCTCAGGTATGTTTAATAGCAAAGGGATTAATGCAGCTAAAGGTAAAGCTGAGATGCTTAAAGCAAGTGCTGAAACGTACCAAACGATGACTGAAGGAGAACTGTCCCCAGGCTTCAGAGCCGCAGAAACAGAAGTTAACAAGTATATTATGAAGTTCAGTGCAGGCGAGATGGATTCAGAGGACTTCTTTAAAAATAGCACAACGCAGTTGAATAGAATGAGAGCTGCTTGGGAGAGCACAGCAACCGGTGCTAATAGACAAAAAGCCCAAAAGGTATATGAATCAAATTATAAAGACTTTATAAAACGTTGGATTGCAGAGGTCGAACCTAACTGGTGGCAAACGATTTCTTCTTTTGGGTTTGCCCGTGGCGGTACTTTTCTAATTGGTGGTCGGGAGATACCTGGAGAAGTAGTAATTGACAAAACAACCGGAAAGGCTACTGGTATAAAAATAAATGACGTGCTTCTGCAGGTAGAGGATCTTGAAGGAGAGGCTGCTCAGCAATTCGAAAACGCGCTTGTTGCTGTAAGTAGAGAACAAAGTCAAATGAGGATGGGGTCTTCTCAATAGTTACTTATGGCTAAAACTTTAAGTGAAGCCCTGTTTGGAGATTCGGAAGGTATTGAAGAACGCCAAAGCAGAGCCCTTGCAAAAGAATTAAGGAGACCAGAACTTGCTCCTTCTGAAAATACTTTACAACCCGGGCCCTTAAGTTTTGGGGACATTTTTAGCACTGCTGTACGCGGTGGTACTGCGCAGTTAGGAGCTGATATTAATAGGTTCCAAGCAGTTGGCCAAATGTTAACTGGTTTTGATGAAGCCGCTGAAAAAAACCTAGCTGTTGCAGAAAGTTATGATGAGATATCTAGTGACTTATTAAACCAACTACAACCCTTTGAAGAATTTCTTAACGAACCTACAGTCGGTGGGTTTTTTACTCAAGTAACAAAAGCTTTAGGTCAATTTACTCCTATGATGGTAAGTTCATTTGGTTCTGGTTTAGCTGGGGCTGGTGTTGGGTTATTAGCAAGAGCTGGAGTTAGGGGGTTAAGCCGCAATAGAAAGGCCCTAAATAAACTTATTGAGGACGTTATAGACAAAAGAAATAAAGGGAAGGCACTTTCTCCAGACGAAAAAGTTATATTAGATGAATCCTATGGTTACGCTAAATGGGCTAAAGCTGGTGGTATTACAGGGGCATTTGGTCAAGAATATGTAGTAGGTACTTCTCAGGCTGCTTCGGAATTTCAAGAAGCCGGCATAGAACTAACTGATACTGAAGCGGCACAAGCGTCGCTATTAGGTTTTCCGCAAGCAGTATTAGGTACTGCCTCTGAAACTCTTTTTATGAGTGCTGTTTTAAAAGCTTCTCTAAAGAAAACTCCTTTAGTTGCTTTAGAGAGAAAAGCTCAAACTTATGGAGTACAAAGTCTAAATAAAAATGAAAAGGTGATGTACAACATTTTTAGGAGAAAGGTTAATAAAGAAAAACTTACACCCGAAGAAAATGCACTCTTATTAAAATATAGTGGCCCAGAAAAAAATCCTTATTATTCTTTTATAAGCGATATAGGTAAGGGGTTTGTGCAATCTGGTGCTATTGAAGGTATTACTGAGTTAGGTCAAGAAGGTTTAGGTGTAGCCCAAAGGTTTGCGATTGACCCTACATATACTACTGAAGAATCTAAATTAAGGTTAGCTGAAGCCGCCTTTGCTGGGTTTTTTGCTGGAGGTGCTCGAGGAGGTGCGGGTGGAGCTGCAAGTAGCATTATGTCTAAAGTGGGTGAACACCTTACAAGAGGTAAAAATCAAGCTTTTGACCAGCAAACTAAGATAATAAATGAGTTAGGAAACTCAACTAATCAAGAAAAATCTGAAGAAGTAGTTCAAGCCGAAACAGAAACTCCAAAACAAGTTATGTTTTTACCTAATACAGATACTAATACTTATCAGAGTAAATATTCAAACGTAAATTTTGGTGATAGAACTGTAGCTATAGGATATAAAGGTGGAGTGGTAGTAGGTACTAAGGGAGGAATGCAGGAAGTATTAAACTTATATCAAAAAAATCAAGCTGTTGAAGATGCTAGCACTTTATCAACAGAAGAAAAAACTGCAGCTAACCGAGCTTTACGTGATGCAATAATTAGAGCTCTAGAAGGTGAAGACCTTACTGATGTAGTCCAAGACAGTACGGATGTAATTGTAGTTAAAAATGCCGCCGGTTTAGTAATTGCTACTAAAGAAGTTACACAAGCTACGCTAAAAGAGGAAATGGTTAAGCTTGGGCTTAAATACCCTGGAGCTGAGATAACTGTACAAAGTAAAAACTTGGAGGAATTTAGTATAGATTATAGCGATGACCCAGAGATAGATGCTGTTGGAGATCTAGACCCTACAGAAACCCCTGATGGAGAAAGGGAAGGTGTAGTAACTGCCGGATTAGACCCAATGAGGATACTTGCAATGGCAGAAGAAGAAGCTGGACCTGATGCTTCCAGTGAAGAAGTTCAAACCATTTTTGAAAGGATAATGGAGGAATCAGGTGGCGGAGCATTTGGACAGGAATTAGAAGAGGCGAGGATAGCTGGCGCTCCTGAAGTAGTAGCACTTACTCAAACTGAACGTAAAGCATTAGAACAGTTAGAAAAAGAAGGAACTTTAACAGAAGCTCAAAAAGCAAGGTTAACAAAGCTAAGGAAAGGAGATACAAAAAAGAAAGGGGATACGTTAGGCGAGGTACAGAGATTTGACCCTAGGAAATATAAAAAAACAAATTATGAACCTAAACCGGATGAAAAAACAGATGTTAAGTCTAAAACGGAAGATTTAGAATTAATTGAATTACGAGAAGCATTTTTAGATTATCTTACTGAACAAGAAAAAACAGAATTTTGGGGGAATGATATAAATTCAGGTCCAATGAGGACGCTTAGTAGGAGTATGTTAAGAGAATTTTTTAGACAACTAGAAGCCTCTCCAGATGACCCTCAATCAGTTAAAGACCTTGCAAAGGGAAATAAAAGAGATTTAAGGATTGCTACTATACCTGACGATCCTGATAGCTATGGGTTTGTTACTTTTCAATCTCAAACACTAGAAGGAAAAACTTTAAATCTAGTAGAAAATGCAATTATAGAAGGATTTGCTGTAGACGTTTACATGCCTGAGAAGTATATAGATGAAAACAGAACTCAAGCTACTCCTCAATTTAAAATAAGAGTAACTAACCCAGAAGCGAATGCCACCATAGGGTACGGTAGTAAAGAAATAAATTTTGCTGACAGTGATGTAAGCGTAAATATGCATACTTTAATTTATGAAGGTTACAAACTTTTCCCTGAATTACAAGAAGCATTAAATGATCAAAAAGAACAGCTTTTAAAAACGGGTACTCTTAAAGACCCAAGTCTTGCCTACACTATGGGTCTCATAAGTATAATCCCAGATTTGTTTGCTAATTTACAGCAGTACGGTTTTGAGGTGGTTGTACAAACAGATCCACTTAACCCAGACTCTGAATATGTAAACTTTAATGAAGGTGATTTCTCTGCTATACCTATGTTAAAAAGAGTAGATGTTATTAACTCTGGACGTCCAACTAGAAGGATGTCTTTAAACGAGCTCATTGATCAAACTCTTTATAGAGACAGGATAAGGCGTGAAACTATGGCAGAGCCTGATGCTAAAGAACTAGAAAGAAGAGCAAAGGAAAGAGAATTCCGTAAGTATATGGACATCTTAACCGAAATTAAAGTAGAACAAGAGCTTGCTCAAGGTGCTGGATTTGCTGTAGATCTAGTTCCAGCTTTTGTACTTGCCCGTCAAATATATGTAGAACAAGGAGGCGATCCTACTTTATTTATAAGTAAAAAACAGGGTCTTGGTTCACTAACCACTCTTTTAGATAACCTTGCAGATGCAGAAGCAGAACTGCAAATTGCACAAGATAGGATCGATGTAATAAATCAACAGTTAGATGAAATGGAAGAGGCTGCGGCTGAATTTGGGCGCTCGGACGTAATGAATAGTCAAATAAAAACCTTAAAACTTGAGCTGTTTGGTGCAAAAGACGAAAAGGGGTTAATTAGCAAAAGAAACAGTTTGATAAATAGAGTAGAGTTTTTAGATAAACAGTACGACCGTGCGATTGGAGACTACCAGCAAGACATTACAGAAATAGATGAAATCCAAAAACCAATGGAAGACTCTGCAAGAGCTTCTGGGGACATGGATATAGAAGGGGGTCCCGGAGAATTTGATGTAGATGAAACTGGTAGACCAGTAAGGACTCTACCTCCTACTAGAAGTAACATTGAGGATAGGGGTGATGTAGCTACAGAAAGTAGAAGACTAAATCAAATAGACGCTAGAAAGACTGAGACAGAGATACGAGAAGATGCCGAGAAAGCAAGCATAGGTAGGGCAGAAAGGAGAAGACGTGAGAAGGAAGAAAGCCTACAAAAACAAAGAAACCAACATATAAAGTTGTTAGAAAGGCAAGCAAGATTAGAGCAAAAGGGCCTAAAATTAGACCCAGTTTCTCAACGAAAGTTAGATGAACTAAATGCAAAAACTCCTTTAAGAAAAATAATTTCTGGAGGACAGACTGGAGCCGACCAATTTTTTCTTAATCTAGCGGCCTTTCTTGGAATACGAACCGGGGGTCTTGCACCACAAGGTTATAAAGTCGAAGGTAATAGATCAATGAAACAGCGTTTAAAAGAAAGGTTTGATCTAAGTGAAGATTCATCTCCAGACTATTTATCCAGGACTAAAAAAAATGTTGAGAATTCTGATGGTACTTTAATTTTAGTTGCAGAAGGGGAAATAACTCCTGGATCCCAAAAAACCATAGAATTTGCTGAACAAGCCGGTAAGCCTTATTTATTAGTTACTGAAAATACTACTGCAAATGAAATACAACAGTTTATTGCAAAGAATAATATAAAAGTTTTAAATGGTGCGGGTTCAAGAGGGTCTACCTTTGCTAAAAAATTTAATATACAGGGGGAAGAGAACCAAGGAAGAATTGTAGACGAGTCTGCTACTACTGACAGTAAGACTATAAGAAGGATGTTTCAAGAATACCCGAACCTAAGAGAGGGGTTAGAATTAGGCACAATACCTAGAGTACCGGGGGCAGTGCCACAAGGAGACCCAACTTTTAGAGGCAGTGCTCTTTTTAATCCTGCTGATACTCTAAACCCAGATGGCTTGGATATGGAGCTGGGCGATATTAAAGTTACTGCAAAAATCGCCGCTGCTTTTGATTTAGATCTTAGTATTAGTAAAGATAGTCAAACTTGGGGTGAGACTTTAATCGGTATGTTACAAAACAAATTAAAAAACAATTTTAAAATACCTACAAAGATTTTTATATTTGACATAAATGACGAAATTAATTTAGATCTTAATCATCCAAACATGTCAAAACGACTGCAAGATATGTTAAGAGAAAAACAACAAAAAATGCTTGGAAATGAAGTAAACACTGGAACTAATCTGAGCATACCTTATCGAGATGGCCCGCTTAAAGGGCTACCTCAATTTTCTTTTATATTACTAAGAACAGAAGGGGCACGATATCAAGGTAGTAAAGAAGCACGTACAATTGAAGTTGCAAATACTCTTGGTCATGAGTTAGGGCATACTATATTTAAATATGAATTAACTAGACTCGGCTTACATAGATTTTTTCCAGAAGCAGGTACCCGTAGGGGCGACGTACCTAATAAATCTTTTGAAAGATTTCGAGATTATAAAAAATTTCCTAAAACGTACGAAGAGGCTCGTCCAGGAAATCAAGACCCAGTTTATCAACCCACTGAAGCAGAACTTAAAATGGGGCAAACTTTATATGAGGCTTTTTTAGATGATCTTCCAAATGAGCAAGATGTTAAAGTTGCTTTAGATAATGAAATAAGGGCACAAGCAGGAGAGACTGTAACAACAAAGTATGATTATAGGTTAAGAGATTTCCCTTTTGAAGAATGGTACGCCGATAAGATGGCAATGTTTTTACTTGAACAAGAAGGTCCAATAAGTGATATAAAAGACCAAACTCCAAGAAAAGAGGGTCCTGTAAATGTATGGGCAGGTAATAATGAAAATACCATACTAAGCAACATTCAAGTTCGTAGTTTTAGATTTAATGTTAATAAAATAATAGAACAAGCGAACAAAGAAGAGATTGCTCGATTAGAACAATTAAAAAAAGACAAATCTCTTACAAGAGCCCAGCATCTAGAGATTAATTATCAGTTAGAAAAATTAAAACGAGGGTATGACACAAAAGGGTTTAAGGGAGAATCTATAGGACCTAAGTTCCAAAGCGTTGAACACGCTTATCAAACTCTTAAATCGGGTAAATTTGATGAAAAAGTGTATCGGGACCCACGTTGGGGAAAAAGCAATATTAAAATTAAAGGAAACTTCAAACCTAATCAATTTGTAAAAGATAAAAATTTCAATATTAAGTTAATGAAGGACTTGATGAGAGAATCTTTTGAACAAAGCCCTGCGGCAAGACTGGCTTTGTTAAACACTGGAAATAGAAAGATAACCCATACTCAAGATAACACTATTTGGAAAGAACAATTCCCTAAAACTCTCATGGAGTTACGAAGTGAATTTTCAGCTAAGAAGTTTAAAGCTGGAAAAAAAGTTGAAACCTATTTCCAAAAGTTAACAAAGAAAATACGTGAGCTATATAACACAATAAAAGATTGGCAAAGGGGTAGATATGATTCTAACCCTGTTTTTGACGATTATGCTAAAGGTGTAGTAGCGGCAAGTAAAAGCGGTTTAGATAGGACATCGTTCCCTTATTCGGCGACTGAGTCTATAGAAATGAATGATTGGGTTACCGAAACTAGCGATATAGTACAGAGAGCTGTTGGTGAACAAAACGCAAACCGTTTTCAAGCATTAATTAAAAAAATATTAAGTAGTGAAGCGGTAGGGGATATACGTAAATTTTTAACATATGTATTAGCTCCTGCGGACAATTTTTTACGTTTAGTAGCTCCAGAATTAGGAAGAGCTCTTTATTCTAGGTCACAAACTCAAGAAGAAACTGGATTTTTTAATTATCACCCAATAGTGCAGTACCGATACATAAATGATTTTTATAAAATTTTTGATATTGTTAAAGACCCAACTACGCAAGATTTAGAAAACATAGATAATATTTTAGAGGGAGCTGAAAAGCTAGCTGCGTTACCTCTAGATGAGAGAGCTGCGGCTGCAGATAATCTTGTAGTAGAAGATGCAAATGGTAATTCTATAAAAGTAGATGGCGCAAAATCTCTAGCCACCCTTAAGTTTTTTGATGATTTCTATGAAAAATATTTACTTCCAAACGAACGTGATAAGAAAAATCCTAAAGTTTTAAAAAACATGAACTTCTTTACTCGACAGTTTGATATAGCAAAATTAGCTGATGACCCAGGAGCTAGGACTGCATTAGTTAATATATTAGAAAAATATAACCCAAAAGTTACTAGAGAAGAAATTATTAGCGCAGTGGATAAGATGGTGTTATTTAATGAGAGTATTGATGGTGTACTGGCGGAAGGAGCTGCAGATTTATCTATTGGAATGCAGAAAGACAGGCAAAAACTATTTATAAATGTAATAGATAATAGTGAGTTCCGTAATATTGAAGGTGTGGGCGATTTAATAGTACCCGCACACCATGCAGTTAGGAAATACATTTCTGAGAATGTTAAAAAAGTAGAGTTTAGAAGGAAAGTAAAAACTACTATTACAGCAAAAGACATAGCAAATTCTGACAATAGATTGGCTAAACGAGATGAAGGTAGAATTATTAGAGGCCCAAGAGCTGCTGAGATTATGATTAACCGAATACAAGGCCAAAAAGATAAAGGGCGTGCTAGAAAAGCTCTTCAGGCAATGTTAGGAAAAGCGGGTATGGATATGCCTGGTTGGTTAAGAACTATGCAAAGTTATTTATTAGCTTTAAATGTTATGACTTATTTAACTTTTGCTACTGTAGCCTCTCTAGTTGATTTAGCTGGACCAGTATTAAGGTCTAAAGAAATGAGTATCTTTAGTGGTAATTTTATAAAGTCGGTAAAAGATACTTGGACAAATAGGGCGGAGTTAGAACAGTTTGCGCGTGATGTAGGTGTTGTAGGTTTTGATTCTATTTCACAGATGTACATTAATGCTGGTGAGTTAGGCTATATGACAGAAGGGACAAAATACTATACTCAACAATTCTTTAAATGGACTGGATTGGAGTGGTATACAAAATTTACACGAGTCTTTGCTGCTGGTATGGGTAGGCAGTTTTTACTTAAACATGCCAACGATACCTCTGCTAAATCAAAAGAATATTTAGCCGAGTTACAAGTTACGCCTGAGCAAATAAAAGCAGCTCAAGACTCTGACTGGGATTTTACTGATCCTCAACATAGAGCCGTACAAGACGCAATAGCTAGATTTACAGAAGAATCTATAGTACGTCCTAACGCAGCAGAAAGACCTGGTTGGGCTTCTAACCCATACACAGCTTTGATATTCCAACTTAAATCATTCTTCTATGCGTATGGTAAGAATATTATAGGTGGTGTAATTAGAAATACTAAAAGTGCTTATAACCGAGAAGGTAAGATAACTGCTGCAGCTCTGCCTGCAGTTCTTGCTGCTACTGCTTTACTACCTCTAGCCATGGTTGGTATGGAGTTACGTGAACTTTTAAAATATATGTTATCCCCAATTTCAAATACAATAGATCTTAACTCAAAAACTCCAGCTCTTGCTTTTGATTCAAATAAATTTAGGAATAATAGTATGAACTGGCCCGAGTATTTACTAGAAGCTTCTGACCGTTCTGGAGCATTTGGAGCATGGACTATGTTATTCCCTATGTTTGAAGCAGGGAGGTTTGGAGATGAGTTCTATACGAGCTTGCTAGGCCCAACTGCACAAAGGTTAGAAGACTTAATAAAAGGTGACGCTCAATTCAAAGATTATCAACCCTTCGCGGGGGCTTGGTAATGATATATAATGAGGTAAATTATGGCTTATTCATCAACAATTAAATTAGTAGTAGGTGATACTCTACCTGAGTTGAACTTTACTTTAAAAGACAGTAATACTGCAGCGGCTGGCAAAACGTTGGACGCTGATGATAGTAGTACATGGGCTGCTGTAAATTTGTCTGGTAGTACTGTACGTTTTAGAATCCGTGAAGTAGGTACTACAACTGTACTAAAAACAATTACCGGTACAATTACAGGCGCCTCAGCTGGAGAAGTTACAATAGCTTTTCCTAGCGATACTTGGACAGCTGCTGGTACTTTTGAAGGTGAAATAGAACACACTACAAGCGGTAGTGGGATCCAAACTGTACAAGATTTAATTAAGTTCCAAGTGCGTGATGACTTTGATTAATGGCACTTCGAGCAATAGTATCCAATACTAGTCTACGCGCTGTTGTAGATACTGACTCGTTAGAGCCAGTTACGGTATTTCAAAACATAAAATCTTTAGTTAGTTTTGTTAATCTAGACTATGGTGTAGATTTTCTTAATTTATCTGCTGTGGATATAGTTACAGACGCAGACTCTAAAAATCTATATTTTACGCCAGATTATCAGTCTGATAAGGCCCTAACTGTAACTATTACCGAGTCTTTGGCTAATGCTATTGCCAAAACTGTAACTGCAGATACTACTTCAATATTAGAAGCAGCATCTCTAGACGCAGGTAAAGCCGCAGCTGATAGTGTAAGTTTTAGTGATAGCGTTGTAACGCTGTTAATTTTTGAACGTGCGTTTTCGGATACAGCTAGTGTAGCAGAAAGTTATGCTTCTAACTTCGGTAAAAATCCGTCAGATTCGGCGAACGTCGGAGAATCGTATGCTAGTTCATTTAGTAAGCCAGCTTCTGATACTACAACAGTTAGTGAAACTTATACTCCAGATTTTGGTAAAAACCCTGCTGATACCGTGTCAGTAGCGGAGTCTTTTGCTAGTGTGCGTACTTTTGTAAGGGCCTTTAGTGATGCGTACAGTTTAGATGATACCGCGAGTGCTGAAGATGATTTAGCTACGGAGTCTGGATTAAACAAAAATAATGTAGTTTCTGTAGGAGAAAGTTTAGATTCTTTTGCAGTAAGTAAGGCTTTAAGCGATACGCCTACAGTTTCAGAAAGTTTTGCTCATGCATTTAGTCCTGCAACCATAGCAGATTCTACAAGTGTAGGAGAAGCTCATGCGGTTAGTTTTGGACAAGGTACTATTGCAAATAGTGTTTCAGTATCAGAATCAATTGATGTACAATTGATAGCGGGTAGCACTTCAGGAGCTCTGCTTAATAAGTCTGCCCTTAATACGTATTCAATTAACTCTTAAGAGGTTTTTATGTCAAATATAAATGACGCATTAAAAATGAAAGGACGTCTACAAATACATGTAAACGACGAACTTGTACAAGAAGTTGACAACTTAGTTGTTACTGCTGGTAAAGGTTATGTTGCTTCTCGTATGAAAGACACTAGTGCAACTGCTATGTCACACATGGCTATTGGATCTGGAAGTACTGCCGCTGCTGCGAGTGATACTGCTCTAGGTTCACAGTTAGGTAGAGTAGCTCTTACAAGTACAACTGTTTCTAGTGCTGTAGTTACCTATGTAGCTAGTTTTCCAGCAGGAACTGGTACTGGTGCCGTAACTGAAGCTGGTATTTTAAATGCTAGTTCTGGTGGTACTATGTTATGTAGAACC